>Ga0325414_1004688_pt1 | contig 14347 bp, 16 predicted proteins | sample PopdelMetagenome_8_FD_206183 | JGI IMG/M metagenome (GOLD analysis project Ga0325414, IMG submission 206183) | Populus deltoides microbial communities from Bellville, Georgia, United States - Leaf-PdKOR-R3 | ecosystem: Host-associated > Plants > Phyllosphere > Phylloplane/Leaf | place: USA...
TTGTGATTTATGGACCTATTCAAATTCAATCTAAAACTTCTTTTGCATGTCTCGGGTTTTCCCTCAGAAAGAAGTCAATACAACTATTTATAAAAGAATGCCTACTTATAAAACAACTAACTGACGATATATATATAACACAAGTGCGTTCCAGCCAATCTAGGCTGTTATGTTAGGTTTGGAACAGCAAGACCATACCTGAATTGCAACAAAGGTGAAGAGTTGCTGGTTGGTAATCTCATGTATACGTGCAGGTGGCCTTCTTTATGGTTTCTTGAAGAAGTACTCTCTAAATAATCACCACGGAATTGAGAATCACGTCCTTCTTCTGGTTGAACTCATGGAGCTGTTGGCTTCATCACCGCCATCTTTTCCCAGACAAAGTGAGCTGGTTCTAATATTGACTCGCCAAGAAGGCGCAGAAAATTACTCGGAACCCTGAAAGAAATGTACGAATATTAGCATGTGTATTTGTAAATCAGAGTACACTATCCAGCTATGCAAACTATTATCATTAGTGCCTTTAGAAAGCTTATTATTGTTATTCCACCACTTGAGTCAATTTCGATTGATCAGCATAAGAATCCCAATCAGGTGAAAATGTGCAACTCCTGAAGAACTTCCTTTCTTACTCCTAAAATTACTCCTAAAAACATAAAACTCAATAAAGAAGGGGGGCTCCAATCTTGATGGATATCAGCTAAGGAAACACAACTGAATTAAAGTATTAAATTATTATGACAGGCATCAAATTGTTCACTCTTCTAACCATTTTCATGCTATATCATTTAGGCGAAACGTATATGTGCAGTATCCTCAGTCATAAACACAAGAATAAATTACATCCATTATATTTCCATTTCCCTTTCCCTGACACAGAACTTGAAATCATTCACTAAAACTTATCTGCTTTCAATTCCCATTGACTGAAATATGGAATTGTAAATATGGAATCATCAAATTAACACGAGAAGACAATTGCACCATGTTACCCTAGTTAGTAACAAAAAGAAATCATTGCATCTTATCCCAGTTAGGGCATGTTTATGAAGGCATAGGGAATGGTTTAGAAAATATAACCTGACAAGCAACTTGAGCCAATCAGCAATTGTCCCCAGATGACTCGTTTATCAAGCTAGATTTTCCTCCGCTTTCCGTTTTAAATTGCTCTTTTCAACAGAAGTGTTCTTATCAGGGCTGCTCAAAGCTTCCTTCTTGTGCTTCCTCTGAAAAGTGTACTTAAGAAGCCTATTGTCTGATTGACTAGGAGACACATTAGGTTGCATGGATGATTTGGCAACTTCTATATCAGAGTGCACCAGCATTACACTGACAGTAGTTTCTTCAGATGTTTTGGTATCTTTCAAATTAGAATATACAAGTGGAACATTGACCATCTGATCATCCGATTCATTACTTGGAAATGTGGGATTCCGATTAGAATCACATTCTTCTTTTACCAAATCATCTACACCCTCCATGTCCTTGTTTGCATCAGTTTGTGCCACACCAGATCTGCAGGGTGCCTTTACACTCACTTTAGCATTTGTAGAGCCAGATATAGATTCCATGCCACCTCTAATTAGTGTTAACCCTGGATCCAAGTGAGGCAGTGGCTTCAGCTTGACATCATTTTCAGTTACCTTTGACTGGTCTTCGTTAGATTTAACAGTATCATGGAGCAACAATGAGTAAGTCTTGCAATGAGTGAGAACAGAAGATGGTTGCAAAAATTCCGAGTGCTGAACCAAAGGGAATGTGGATGATGTAGAGACAGAATTTGTACTCTGCTCTGTTCTTGGTCTTTTACCTTCAGGAACAATCATTTCAGCAGTGAGGCAGTCATTTGTTTCCTGCGATTTTTCTTCCACCTTACTCGGATTCTTCATATCCATATTGCCAGGCTTGACAAGGAGCAAGGTACATAAACGTACATCAGATTTAACGGTGCCATTTACTGAGTTTGTTTTGCAACGAGAAACAATAGAAGGAGGTTGGTAAGGTTTCTTGACATTGAGACAAGACTTGCGCTTAACTTTGGCCTTTGCAGACCTACTCTTTCTTCGTCTCGATGAGCAAACCTTAACACGCTTTCTTCCTTCTTCCCCTAAAAAGTTCGTTTTTTCTAAGGCCTTAGTCTTAGGAGAAGGTACACTACATTTACCTTCATCCATATTACTTGCTTTGGAAATAACCTCATTCTTTATGAGAGATTCCTGCTCAGCTACTACTCCTGGGGGAGTCAATCTGCTAGCAAACAGATTTCCTTCCAATGCACGAATTCTTTGTGTACAACCATTTCTATACAGCTCTGGCTCCTTGTTTGTCATCATAATGGCAGCTAAGTCAGCATCATGTGAAGAATAGTTCTCAAAATGCAATACAGTCAATTGCTCAATATCTTCTGTTGTGTTGCGGCACTTGTCGTTGAAATTACTCTGATCCAGTTGCGCACTCTTTACATCAGAAGTTGCCACGGTTTGAGGTGACAGATTAGTCATTGAGAGTATAATGGGCTCAGAAGTTAAATTTTGGTTAGAAGATTCATTTTCCTTTACAAGCTTTCCATTTGAAGGCTGGCCTTGGCTGTTCCTCACCTTCTCTAGCTCATCACGTAGCCATCTCAACTCATCTCTAAGATCTATTATGACACCCTCTGCCTCCTGGAGCTGTGCCTCAAGCTCATCAATCTTACTCTGTTGTCTTGAGGATGTTATCTCTGCTTCAATTGTCTGCAAAGAAAGAAGATGGGTCAGCACCGCATTAATGGTTGCAACATGAAAGTAAGCATATATAACAAGTAATGGTGCTCTCAGTAGTGAAACTAATTATAACTCAAGCAGGTCACACATCTTCGCACATGCATCCATCTATCAAAGTGCCATGCTTAAAATCCTTGCTCAAATGAAAAGAAAGAAAGAAAATATCTGGTGAAAGGTAAGGAAAATCAAATGAGCATCGATGTTCATCAAGAAATGGAAAATGCAAATTATTTCTTTACCACTCTAATATGATAAAATCAAAGCTTGTGCTCTTGCTCAACCAAAAATAAAGGGTCATTTACATATCAAGTGACAGGAACCCTACTTCTGTTTTTAACCACTTTAATTGTACATTCTTTGGTCAAGATTTGAAACAAAGAGCTACCTCCAGTGCGCTCTTTACTTCCTGGATGACATAGGGATTTGCTTATTGCTTTTGGTTTCTTATCTTTATTTAGATTTGTGTGATTTGGATTTTATGGATGTAATATGGTTAGCATATCCCCTTTCAGCAAGGCCTTTTCCTATAAGAACTGGGATCGAGACCTGAAAGCAGTATAAGGGGTTCCTAAGCTATTCAAAAGGCATGTCTTGCTTTACATCAATCAATTTATGCTTTAAGGTTTTCTCTATAAATCCTATATATTTTTCTAGTCAATATTCTCCAGATGTTAGCCATTAAATTGTAGGAATTTGCAGTTTACCTTTGTTTTCTCATCCCAGACTACATCACTGAGCCAAGGTTAAATAAAGCTCGTGGCGCTGTGCCCATCATGTAAGTGTAGAAGGTTCACCAGCAACCACAAGCGCAGCTTCCAGACAGAAAGACATTAGAGAACCCAAGGTTGTTTCATTTTCAAAATTACTTGGGTCCTGTTTGGAATCATTTCTTGTTTTTTGGTTTTCCACACTTAATTAAGAAAAAATGTTTCTTGTTCTTTTCTTTTTACTTCTCTGAAAACTGTTCGTTGTTTTTTTAAAAATGTATGCAAAGGAAATTTTGTTTTATAAAATTAGTTTATGAAATATAACTGCAAAAAATGATATGTCGTCGTTATGTTTAGGAAATATAATGTTTTTTATAATCGTTGACATGGGAAAAAAAATCAAACAAACCAAACAAAAGAAAACCGCTACAACATTTTCGGATATTGCCACTGGAGCAACCATATATATATATATATATATATATATTAAAGCACGAGATTTAATTAAGCCTGATCATGAACTAGCCAATTCTCGAAATAAAAATTTTAAAAAAATACAATTGAAGAATAAAAGAAGATTAAAAAAAACTGAAAATAAGCTCACTTTAGCATCGATCATTTGTTTTAAGCGAAGAAGCAATCGAAGCGCCTCGTCCTTTGAATTGCAGAGATCGTGGTGATAGCGAAGCGCTTTTCTCTCAGACTCCATTACTCTGTTCGCTGCCTCTTTTGCCGTGTTCAATATTATATCTGCATACGCTTTCTTCAACGCCACCAGTTTCTACGCACAAAATCAAAACGATCAATATAAAATCAACGGAACCAAGTTACTGATGAGGATCAGGGTGATTTAGTAATTTCACCTCTGATTCTGCCATAGCTGCTGTGGAAAAATTTAAAGCGATGGGCGTCGATGTTTCTCTCCGCTTCTGTGGGTGTAAACTAGTAGGTCTAGGTTTAGCAACTGAGAGACGATAACGGCGGTATTACTCGATTACCCCTGGGTTGGAACTTGAATTACGAGAATGTAGAATGAATCTGGTAACTCTTTTTTGGACTCATTACCATGTTTGCTACCAAACGGTACCGCTTCGAAATTGTGGGACCCAACTACACTCCTTTAGTCCTTTTTACTAAGGCGCGTTAGGCTGTGGAGTTTCTTTGTGATTCAATTTTCGAATTTCACAAACCCAAGGCGGGCTCCTTTATTTTCACGGGCCAATCGGGCCGCCCATTTTATGAATTGCTACTCTATTTTATTTTCCAACCGCGTTTCTCTATATAAAAATAAATATATATAAAAAAAAATTATGATGCCCCTCGCTCTGCATAAAAAAAAAAAAAAAAAAACTATTTGAACATGTGTATTGTTATGTAAATAAGATAGCATTATGTTTTATCATAAATATACTCCATAATCTCTTTGTAAACAAAAATCTTGTATAATTAGACCTAAAAATATAATATTGTGTTTTGACATGAAACTTTTTATTGTAGTTTTTTTAGCACATCAACACAAGACCATCGATTTAGGTGGTGTTTGGATATGCTAGTCCGGCTGAAATAAAAATCAATTTACATAGTATTTGGTTAGCTCTAGCCATGTGTTTTTACGTGGATCCCAGTCCAAACTGAGTTTGAACTGCAGTTTGTGAAAAGCAATTACCCATTGCTTTTCATGCGTTTTCTCCTCTCTCTCACCACCGACACTTTCCCATTACTTTCCCAACGGTCCCAATTACTTTGCCAACGGTCCTCTACCCTTCCAAAATTATTCTGTTGCGATTGCAAATCAATGTTAGCATTGATCTAACTCCCATTTTCTACCTTCCCCAGACTGTTCCCCTTTCTCGTCTCTTGCCGACAACAACCCCGTTTTAAAATTTTGCAAAAACCACCACGTACAGGACGACACCAGTTTGAGAGCAACCTTCTTCCTCTCTGTCCCTTCTTCTTTCCAAACGAAGATCAAAAACCCAAACTTTCACCGATCTGTCCCTCCATTGTTTTAATTACAGAAAAACCCAACAGATTCATGCTGGGAAAGTTCACACGAGCGAGAGACCCGTAAGTATCTGCCTTATCTTCGTCAATTTTGTTTAAAATATAGCTCAAAATCTCATTTATTTTATGGGTCTCCATTGTTTCGGTTTGCAAAAAAAACGTTGCAGAATCGTGCTGGGAAAACACCTAAAAGAGAGAGACAGAGGTAAGTTCCTACCTTATCTCCATCTTTAATTTTTTTTTTTAGCTTAAAAATTGCATGTTTGTGCTGCTGCATGAGCGATTTACTATGTGTTCTTCAATTGTTTGAATTGAGCTACAAATTTCATTGTTGTTGCTGTTTGTCTTCTGTTTACTGTGCCTTCGTCAATTTTTTTTAATTGAGCAAATTTCATTGCATTTCTGTGCTGTTTCATGACCCGTGCTGTGTGTTCTTCAATTTTTTACTTAAGCTAAAACCTACATTTCTGTGTTGCTTCATGGTTTGTGTATTGTGTGTAATTATGTGTTGTTCTTCGTTGAAATCTGGTTTGGTTTTTTATGTCTACTAGCTTACAGTGCTGCTGCTTGATTAAAAAAATTTTACTGGAAACAATGTGATGCATCCATACTGATATGTTTACTGTGCACATTGATATTGTTTCTGCTTGATAAACCGTAGAGTTCTTTACTGTGCGTATGTTTATAGTAAATCCTAAGGAGTGACCTATTAGCATGTCGTGTAGGATTACTTTGATTTCTACTTTTGAAGGAAATCAGAACTTTAATTTTGTATTTGTGTGTTTGCATGCTGAGAAAGAAAGATGTGTTACTTTGAATTTAGAAATAAATTCTTGACTTTTTTGTTTTTTTTCCTCTGTTTTTTGAGAATCCAAATAGCCATGATGATAATAACATTTTGCTTGATAATTGAAATAATATCATGGCTGAAACTGAGTTTTCTGAACAGTTGAAAATTAATGGGTTTCGATTAGTTTTCATTACAAATTGCAACTCCTTCTGGTTTACTTGAAAGTAACGGGAACATTCTCATTCAAATTAAATGCATGGTCAATGTTTGTTGCTAACCACACAGCTTTTGTAAATGCAGAACATTAATTGTTTTTTTATTGGATGAATCCACGGTTATATATGTGCCGTAATTGATATTATTGATTGATTTTAAACTTTTGTTAAATGTGTTAAAAGATATCATTGAAAGTCTTGAATCTTTCGATGAGGCTGCTTGGACAAAGAAAATGTTGCAAATATTTTGTGATATATGCATTAAGGCCATTAATATGGGAATGAGACATAATACTCATTTCGATAAAATAGGGTGGAAATTTCTTATAACATCATTCAAAGAACAAACTGACCATGCATTCACTAAAACACAATTGAAAAATAAATGGGATTGATACAAAAAGAATTGGAGGATATGGAATAAGCTGGTTTCTGAAACTGGTGCTGCTTCGAATAGTGAATTAGGAACAATTTCAGCTAGCGATGAGTGGTGGAAACAAAAAATTCAAGTAAATTCCTCGTCATCCTAACAATTTCTTTTACTGTTGTCAAATTCCAACACCAATATTTTTTTACTGTTTATCCTTCATTACTTGATTTATTTATATGCAGGAAATTAGAGGAGCCAAAAAATTCAAACATGTCGGTATTGAACCGTCTTTGAAGAATAAATTTGACAGAATGTATTCCAACATTGTAATAACTGGAGAGTTTGCATAGGCTCCTTCATCAGGAGCACCTGGTGGTAATGATGTCAATCCTGGCATAAGCAATGCCAACATTGATCGTGCTGGTTTGGAAGAAGAAAACCGTGATTCGGAGGAAGATGTGATTCCAGATTTCCAGACTGACATGACTCGAATGGTTGGAGGGATAAATATGTCTAGCAGCGGCACAACAAAAAACAATGGCAAAAGAAAAGAACGAAATCTGTATAAGGTGCGAGGTAGAAAGAAGAAAATGCCTGGAATTGGTGTTCAACTGCTATCAAGATGCAATCAACTACTTGAGAGTATGCCGACTAAGAGTGATTCCATGTTTGTTAATATGGATTGTGAAGGTTGTTGTATTCGCGAGGTGATGGCTGAGCTACACGCAATTCCTAGAGTTTCAATTAAAGATGAGTTTCACAACTTTGCTACGGAGTATCTGAGTTTAAGAAGGAAAAAAGAAATGTGGGCTAGTATAGGTGATAAGCAACATAAGTTGAGATGGTTGCAATGAATGTATGCACGAACTAAATTTGCTTAGCTGACATGGTATTATTTTATTTTCTTAAATGTTAATCAATTAACTATGTTCACTTGCTTACTGTATTTATACATGTTTATTTTATTGTTGCAGAATAATGGGATGCCGGTTTTAAAAGAGTAGTTTTCATTTTCCAAAGTTTTTCCAAGTCATTGTATTATTCCACATTTCGTGTTGAGACATATGAGCATTTTCATTTGCGGTAATTTGTTTACTGTTGTATTTATTAAACTAATTTTTGAGAGTTAACAAACTTGTATGAGAAATTGGTGGTTTTTAATGTTGTATTTTATCTACGAATTAAATTGTTCAATGGTTTTTATTAATGTTAAATGGCTGACCCTTGGATGGAATTGGTTGTTCATTTACCTTCACTGTTTTGTTCCCTGTCAAAACAGATATTAAGTGTTGTTGTTATAATGTTTGTTTTATTGTAATATACCATGTGCAGTTGCTGTAAGCTTGTGAGGTGTGAATATTGGTTTGTTTATAAAATAGATACCTCATTTGTAGTTACTGTTGGTGCTGTTTTCTTTTCTGCCATAAGGATTGATGGGACTATACCTGTTGCTGCCTTGTTTTTTCTTAATTGTATTCATTGTTGTATAATGCTTGTTTTCTTGTAATATTCCATGTGAAGCTACTGTGAGCTTGTGAGGTGTGAATATTGGTTTGGTTAGAAGATAAAACCACATTTGCAGTTTGCCGTGAGGTCTGATAATGGCTTGTTTATTGTAAGGTGTGAATTCTACGTAAATTGTGTTTATTTTGTGAGGTGTGAATTCTAGTTCAGTTACTGTTGTTTCCCTTAGATGTATTCGGTACTATTGTAGTTCATTCACAAGAGTTTCATAATTTGTGAATTGCTGAAATTGTCATGGTCTGTCATGGTGAAAAGTAAATAAAAAAAAGTGGGCCAAGAAATCTTGAATAATAGAATGAGAACAATACAAATGAAAGAATACATGTCAGAATGTTGTTCATGTATGAGTTGTAAAATTAACATTATATGTTACTTTTACAGTCTATACATGTAATAATATACTTATGTTGAAAGCTGAAAAACTTGTAAAAGAGACGTAAACAACATTGAAATTTTTCTATATAAAGAGGAATGTTTGTATCATAATTTTCAATGAACTATCTTTCTTTATAACAAACCTATCAAACCTCAATTACATTTCATACAAGCAAGTGAAACACTCTGTTTTTATTGGCTTTACAGGTATGGAAAAAATTATGCCGCACCAACTCTTTGATAGTTTTTTTTTATTGAATGATATTTAATTATTTAAATATTTTTATTAACAACATATAAATTTTTTTTTGTTTACATGTAATTGAAGTTATGGATGATCCACGTTTTAATGACATATTTAATGAATATTTCGGTGGCAATTATGATAATGTAATGAACCGCATTGTAGATCACATTAATTATCCTAGTTGTGAAGGTAGTGGTGCTTCAGTTGCTTGTGCCGAAGATGACAGTGATGGAAACGACGCCGACGACAGTAATGATGATGATGACGGTGACGACGACAATGAATTATAACCAGGTCTCAGACAAACTCCTCCAAACCAAAGCATTTTCCAGAATATCATCTTTATCATTCCACCAAGCATCCCGTCCAAGCTCATTTCACTAATACTTTACCATCTGAGCCAACAACCTTTAAACAAGCTGCAAGGGACCAAGATTGGGTGAATGCAATGACTACAGAATATAATGCATTGCTTACTAACAACACTTGGTCACTCTATCTGAGACCAAGACATAAACAGGTTGTGAGAAATAAATGGGTTTTCAAAATAAAACAATGATCTGATGGCTCTATTGACAAATTTAAGACACGGTTGGTGGCAAAGGGATTTGATCAAGTTGATGGTATTGACTTTACGGAGACTTTTAGTCCAGTTATTAAACCTGCTACTATTCGGTTAGCCCTTGCTTTGGCAATTCATTATAATTGGTCTAGTAGACAATTTGATATTTATAATGCTTTTCTCCATGGGTATCTTAAAGAGGAGGTTTATATGGAGCAACCTCAAGGTTTTGAAGACTCGAAGTTTCCTGATCATGTATGCCTCTTGCATAAATCAATATATGGCCTCAAACAGGCCCCTAGAACTTGGTTCTTAAGGCTATCCCAGGCTCTCATGGAACTTGGATTCACTGCCTCAACTGTGGACACTTCTTTATTTACTTTCCATCATAGCACCATGTTTATTTTTGTGCTCATATATGTTGATGACATTATGGTCACCAGTAATGCTAATACTGTCATTAATACTCTTATTTCTTACCTCGACTTTGAATTTGCTATCAAGGATCTTGGGGAACTGTCTTATTTCTTAGGCATTCAGGTAACCAAGACAGAAAATGGCTTGCATCTACACCAAGGAAAATATGTTGTTGATCTTCTACATCGCATGAAAATGACTGGTGCTAAACTTGCACCAACACCATACATATCAGGTGCCAAGCTCTCAAAATTCTCAGGTGATCCTCTTACTGATCCTACTGAATATAGAAGCATGGTGGGAGCTCTTCAATATTTGACATTGACCAGACCTGATATATCCTACAGTGTCAATCAATTATGTCAATTTCTTCATTGTCCTACAAATATTCATCTTACAGCTGCCAAAAGGGTTTTAAAATATCTAAAAGGTACTCTACAATTTGGTCTTCAATTTAATAAGGGATCACTTCAACTTAATGGTTTTTGTGACTCTGATTGGGCTGGTAATCCGGATGATAGGAAATCTACCTCAGGATATTGCATTTTTCTAGGCTCGTGTCTGATTTCTTGGACTGTTAAGAAACAATCCGTGGTGGCAAGATCAAGCACCGAAGTTGAATATCGATCAATGGCACACACAGTAGCTGAACTTTATTGGTTGAGAATGTTACTCAAAGAACTTCATATATCTCTACTTACAGCACCTTGCATTTGGGTTGACAATATCGGTGCTCTAGCATTATCTTCTAACCCTGTCTTTCATGCTAGAACAAAACATATAGAGATGGACTATCATATTATCCGTGAGAAGATCTTTAACAAAGATATACAAGCTAAATATATCTCTACCTCTGCACAACCCTCAGACATCTTCACTAAAGAACTCTCTTCATCACGTTTCCTTTTTCTTAGAGATAAACGGATGATTCATGATCTTCCCATCAGCTTGAAGGAGGCTGTTAGAGATGAACTTTCTGTTAGTCTTGTTAGTAACAGATGAGATCACGTTTATCTCTCCTTTCTGTTAAGCTTTGTTAGTAACAGATGAGATCATGCTTATCTCAAGATAAAGATGTATGTTTAGCTTGTTATCTTGTATTCTTATCTCTTCTTTGAAAACTCAAATAACTATATACTACCTATAAATACAATGCATACTAGGCTGATCAATTCATTCAGCTTTTCCGCACTTTATTTTAGAATTGTAACAAATGTTTTGCTGTGAGCAAATGATCAGAGCAACTTTTGTTACCTTGCTGTAGAGTTTGGAGTTGTCTTTTGAGGTGGATGATTCTTGAACAAGATTGAGGAGCAAATCTGGTAGCAAGAGCATTCCAAACCTGTGTAGATGTGGTGAGTCCATACACACTTGAAATGACTTTTTCATCTAGGGTGGCATTTAACCATGCCAAAATAAATTGATCCTTCTTCTGCCAAACTAGATATGTTGGATTAATATCAGAGGTTAGTTTGCCAGTAGAGTCAACAAGGAATTGAGTAGGACAAGTCTCAGAGCCATCAACAATGCTCAAGAGTGATGAGATATTGTGGTGGACAAGGTTTGGTTCCATCAACGAAACCTTGGAGATCATAACCTATAAAAAGTGTTTGGAATTACAGCTTCCAGGACAAATAATTAGAGTTGGTGAGCTTGAGAGGAGCCTGTGCCGTGGCATTGATGGTCACCAAGTTGGGCAGACTGGTGTGAAAGTGGCTGGTGTTGTTGGGATCAGTCATGATGAGAAGGATGATGGAAAAAAATAAATAAAGATGCTCTAATACCATATAAATGTTAGAATGCCTTGGAAAGTTATATTCTTATTAATTCAATGAGGATATATATAAAGCCATGAAGAATAAACAAGAACATATGATAAGCTTTCCTAATAACCTGATAACAGAAAATTAATTTAAATTCAAACACTAGAGTCCTAACAACATCAGTATTCTTGAAGACCAGCACAGAGTCCTAACTATACAACATCAGTATTCCTTAAGACCAACATTGTGAACGTTGCTGGCTGACATAAAAAGTAATTGATGAAACTATTTTAAAATAAGGGTGGCATAAGTTAGATTCCCCAATTGAAGTTAAAATAAAAACAATTGACTGAATTTTACAATGAGCCTTTTGATTTAAAAATTTAAATCATAAAAAAAGTTTAATCAAAATTTATAAACTAACTTCCATCTAAATCCAAAAGTTATGCTAAAGACAACATTTATAACAAAAAAATAAATTAAAAACTAACTTAAATCAAAATATAAAATTTATGCCAAGCATCGCTTAAATAAGAGCGTGTTTTCCACTAACTTATTGCAAAATTGGAAACAGAGATTTATTACTACAATTCTCTCCAAGACTGAAAGGTAATATTTCGTAGAAGAAAGAGAAGCGCGAAACAGACAATGGCGGCAACCGATCCACAAAGGCAACTCCTAACCCTAATTCGCGACTTTGCTTCCGAGAAATCACAAGGAGGTGAGTGCCTCTACCCCTGTCCTTTTCCTCGTTTGGTTTCTGAGAAAATGAAGGGAACAGAAATTAAATTTCACAGAATCCTCCTTTCATCTCATTCAAAACCATATTGCCTTGGGTACCGTTGATTGGAAGGGATAAGTAACCAGGGATTCAAATGTTGATTTCCTACATTCTTGGTTACCAAACACAGGCTTCTCGAGAAAATGCGGGAAAATAGTGGAAAATCCATCGATTGAGAGGCAAATATTATGTTTCATTAGTATTTTTTTTTATATACAATTTTTCTCCGGTGCTGTAAATTTTTGTAGAGAGAAGAGTGGTTGGGCTAGAGAAGCGAATAGTAGAGCTTGGATGTCAATTGGATGCGGCAAATGCAGAGATGGAAGAGGTGAAGCGTTTCAAAGAAACCACTGAGCTAGAGCTTAAAGGCTACGAATTTCAATTGGCTTTCAACGACGTATCTATTCAGACCCTAGAGGTTTGTTTTATTTATTTTGCTTTACTTCAGTTTGAATTGTTTTTTTCTTCTTCTTAAATTAAGATCGTCTGTAATACTTCCAGGCAAGGATTTCTATGATTCAAGATGAAATATCCTCGGTTGGATCTGAAGTGGAGGGTCTTAAGGTAGTGATTATTGTGTGTTGCTTTCCTCACCTTTTCTTCTTCTTTTGGATTAAGTGAGATTACTTGCGCTTTTTCAGTCTTTTTTTTTTCCTGTTTCTGATTCTTGTTCACCTCATTGCATGGGACATTGGGCTTGGGCGTTATGAAGGATGAAGAAGGGGCTTCACGGTAAAGATTGCTATTTATTTTACTTGCCATTCTGCTACATCTGAGCACATGACCAATTGCCTGATCGAAATAGATTCAAGTAGTTGTATTAATTGCTGCTGTTTCTTTAACATGTTTTTGTTGTTCATGTAGAGATGAGTTTATTCGCCAGATGTTTGAGCTCAATACTAAGATAAGGTTAGTCTCATTTACTGGGACACATGTAAATTTGATTGGGAATTTGTGTTTGCATTAACAGATTGTACATGTAGCTTCCTGGTATACAGTTGCATTCTTCTTTGGTTAACTTCATGTTTTTTGGAGACGTTTCCTCTTGAAAAACAAATTGGTGTGAGTGCATAGTATATATGTTAATTGGTTTGATCTAGTTGCTAACCTGTAAAGAAAGGGATTACAAAAAACATACATCCTTGTACCATATTGATTTGGTCAGATCAATCCCTCTACATGAAATATGCTACAACTGACCCGTCTATCGCTATGGATGGTAGCTCTTTAAATCTTTTTGCTAGAGATCCTCGTTAGGCTGACTGACCAAAGGTAAAAGAGCGTGGGTTTGTGTTTGGGTGGATGTGCTGCTCAATCCATATCACTGGTTGACATGGTCAAGTGCTGTGGATCTAGCAGTGGAATGGTTCTATCGTGTCGTAGTGATAAGGGACTAGAGGAAGGCGTTGAGGTTGTAACAGTGAAACTGACATGATTGGGATTTGTGACTAATCTAAGCGAGCATTTGTGTAGTTGAGAGTAGTAGATTGATTTGGGTATACAACTTAGATGTGGTGGCGGTGGTTCTTCATGTGGAAAAGAAACTGAGTTGGTTTGAGCTTGTGGTAGTGGTAGTGGTGTTTTACTTGGGTTTGTTTGTGGTGGATTTAGGTTGTAATTTTTTGATAATCAGTTGTAATTTTATGATGAGTTTTTGATTAGTTAGGAAGTTGGTGTTGTCTTGATAAAAGAAGTTGTTGGTTTTGCTTAATTATTTAGTTTTTGTTTTAAACAGATTTCTTTTTATGATCACAGCGTTTCTATTAGTTCCATAATTTTTACATTCAACAAATATTTTACTAATTTTTTTTTTATCACCGGGGGGGCGGG
>Ga0325414_1004689_pt1 | contig 14347 bp, 6 predicted proteins | sample PopdelMetagenome_8_FD_206183 | JGI IMG/M metagenome (GOLD analysis project Ga0325414, IMG submission 206183) | Populus deltoides microbial communities from Bellville, Georgia, United States - Leaf-PdKOR-R3 | ecosystem: Host-associated > Plants > Phyllosphere > Phylloplane/Leaf | place: USA...
AAAAAATAAACATTAAAAGAGAAGACATATCGCTAGTATGAAAGATTGACGTCAACATGCATACAGGGCAGGTACCATATAATATAACAATGCATGTCAAACCAATACAAGCCGTTATAAACTCAGGCAGAATAAAATCCAGAGGGACAAGCTAACAAAATATTGATGCGCATACGATGCATAGTTGCTTCAAGCTGATCGCAGTTCATGAAATATCTTCTTGCTCATTAATTAGAGCATCATCACTATGGATTAATCTTGCGACACAGAGAAACAAATGGTAGTTTAATTGGTGGAATTTTAAATTTATTTTTTAATAATTATAAAGTTAAATATTTTTAAAATTATTTAAAATTTATATGATTTTTAATTTTAAAATTAATAAAATTAATCAAGTACAAATTAACTCGTACACCAACATTCACTTAAAAAAATCTTGCCACACGGAGGAGAAGGTCGCTAATTAGAGTGGTCCACTCTGGGCCATGGGTTTAAATACTTGTCTGATCAATTGGGGTTGAAGCCCAGTATTAAGGGCCTCACAGCTTAGCTTCTTTTACCACGAAAGAGGGCAAACTTTTGGCATGGAACAAGAACACTCCAATCTAAAGTCATTCTGCTAACGTACAAGCCACTTCTTGCAGCCCACGATTAAGCCTCTTTTCGTCTTCTTCAAAACCCCAGCTGAACCCCAACACCGTTCATGCATTGGCGGCTAAAACCCCTGATCCATCTTAACCTCCACGCCATATAAATTTAGTAATTATTCCGTAGCCTTTAAATTTGTTCGGCTTTGGTGGGTTCTTGTTTGTATGCTTTTTATCAATGGCTAGCAATGATGATCCAGGAAGTGAATCTAATATTAATGGTGGTGATGCTGCTGCTTCTTCTTCGACCTCCAAAGCTGGAGAAACACCCACTCAGATTCAGCCTTTTAGAATGCCTACAATAGAAGAGGTTCGTGCCCAGGAAGTTTGGAATAACTGTGCTGTTCGCAGTGTGGCTAGTGGAGTCATGGGTGAGGACTGGTTGATTAATTTACCTTCCCTTTTGGTTTTCAACTCATTGCAACTAATTTTTTTTTTAACGTGCTTTCAATAACAAGCTCTTATGTTGTTATAGGGGTAATAGGTGGATTGAATTTTTAATAATTCTAGCCTCTAAGAGTGAGAAATTTTAAATTTCTGGGGTGGGTTTATGCTTGGTTTTGGGAGGATTTTGGTTTGAAGTAAAATGATCGATGCGTTCTGTGAAATGGAAATTTTTGTTTGTAGGAGGTGGGTTGGGGTTGTTCATGGGACTGTTTCTTGGTGCCTTGGATAATCCTATCATGCAAGATGAGATGACAGGAAGGCAGCAATTTATTTATACTGCAAAGCAAATGGGGCGGAGGAGTTGGAGTTCTTGTAAAGCGTTTGCAATTATGGGCTTGGTTTTCTCAGCTGCCGAGTGTGTTGCTGAGAAGGTAATATACTAAGGAGAATGCACTTATAAAAACCATGATTTTTATGTATCTTCGAAGTTTCAAAATTTCTTTATAGCCGATAGGAGCTTAATTTAGGTTGGTGGTTTGTAGGCACGAGCAAAACATGACACCACAAATACTGTAGTTGCTGGGTGTGTCACTGGAGGTGCCATGTCAGCAAAAGGTATGTTTTTTTTTGGCCTATGTTCAATACTTTTCTTGTTAATTGCTTTCAGTTTGAGATTAAGTAGCCAAGGTATGGATTTCATTTACACAACTCAGCACTCACTTGTCTTAGAGCTTTTAAATCTGTCAATTCATGGTTCCTGATACCATGCAATCAATTCACTTCCCCCGCACAGCTTCATAAAAGATGTTCGTTGAATCCCCTTGGTGCTAATTTTTTGAATCCACGTGCTTTATCATACCTTTGCAATTTTTGTATGCACGAGGACTCAAATATTGGATGTTTCATCAAGCATAAAGTTAAATTTCTGATGTTATGACCCCATCGTATTTGCTCTGTGTTTTGCATAGTCTCGTGGTCCAAACGATAAATTTACATATGTCAGATTAAATTTTGATGAAATTAACCTGCATGGTTTGGGCATGGTATGCAAGTAGTCTATTTTACTTAAGAATTTCTGACTATATTTTCCGATAGTATCTTGTTAGTGGAACTAAATGACATCTGTGGTGTACTTGCATGTACTTCCGAAGCAATTTCAAAGGAACAGAGAAACTTTATTTATTAGGAAACCAAAGGGAAAAACTTAGGAAAATGTGGAGAATTGTATATGAATGCAACGAGAGTGGTGAAATATTTTAGGCATTTTGACTGTTATCTTTGTTTGTTGAGATGGAAAGGAAAGGGAGTGGATAGGTTTAGACTGTAGGCGGAAGAGGTGCTCATCTTGTTTGGTAGGATAGTTGTATACTCAAGAAAGGAATGGAAGAATTCATCCCTTCAGTTCTTTCAATCCTTCCAAATTGGAAAATACGGAAGAAGAGGCATGAATGGCATGAAACGTTTCTGATTTTATCTCATGAATCCTTTTTGTTTACCTCCTTCCCACATTTAAACAACTAGAATGATGGATAGTTTCCATCCCGCAACCTTTCCACTTTCTTCTTTATGCACTTTATCATCCTTGTATTCCATCCTCTTGAATGACCAGTGTTAATATGGTGATGCAAGGACATAACCTCACCGTTCTTTTTTTTTTTTTTTGTTACGTGGCTAATGAAAGGGGCAGCTTCACTTTTGGCTGTTCCTGTTAGGAACTTTGCTCTTTTTTATTAATTGATTTCACTCTTCTGTTAAACAGCTATTTTCCTGTAGTTTCAGTTAATTACCCGTACAAGCTCAGGATAGTTTTGGTATTTCAAAACCTGTAAGAGTGTGAATAAACCTAGCGGTTATCCAATTTTAATTTTCTCTTTAACTATTATCATCATCATTTTGGTTTATTTTGAGTCCTGTTCATTAATCAACTTGATCTCAGCAGTATGACCTTTATCCTGATTGCAGGGGTGAATATACCATATAGAGAAGCGGGACAATTGCCCCCTTTATTTTTTTGAACTTCCCCTTTGGTCCTTATATTTTTTAATCTTTTCACACAAGTCCAAATAAAAATGATCAATTGTCCCCCATGATTTTTTTTCTTGTTAATGAAAAAAATTACCCCCCCCCCCCCCCCCCCAACAATTATTTAGGGCTTCGCAACTGCTTGAGTATCTTTAAGGAACATATTTTAGGTTCAGATTTACAAGTTAGAACCTTTCAAATCATTTAGCTTTTTCATTCTCTTCAAATATTTTATGATATCTAGTGCCAATTCCTTTTGGTATTTTCTAGATGGATTTGGATTTTCAACACAGCAAGGCTTATCCATTTTGGCATGGATGATTAAGGGTTGGATTTCCAACTATGCCATCCGTAAATAATGTTATGGCATGGATGATTAAGGGTTGGAAGTTTTCCGCCCATAAATTTAGAGTTATGTTAGCATTGATGACGACGGGTGGTCATGTTGAACTGTGCTTCGTGGAATTATCTATCTGGCCCCGACCATTGTTTATCTGTGTCTCAGTCTACTGCTGCACTTGAACTTTGATGTTGAATTATTTAGGGAAAAACTCAAGTTTGATTTTTCAAGCTGCTAATTTTGCAACCATCTCTAAATGCTATGGCAATGGCTGTTGGCTTTAACTTATCCACTTCTACTCTTAACATCAATACTTCAATATGCAATCTCTTTCTTGCGTATTTTTGGTTGGATTATCATCATTCACTATCTTACCTGTCTGCAGTTTGTTTTGCTCTCACTCTGCTTCCCCTTTCCAGGTTATCTTACACTCCTGTCTTTTTTTAGGTGGTCCGAAAGCAGCATGTTTTGGTTGTGCTGGGTTTGCTGCATTCTCAGTTTTGATAGAGAAATTCCTAGACAGACATACTTGAGTGGACAAGTACCCGGATCCAGTTTTGCAGGCTGGCTTTGGATTAGAGACCTAGCAGTCTAGCAGCTAGCAGAGAAATTATATCTTTTTTCTACACTTTCATTTTTTATTCGAATTAAATTTCTGCCCTCAATGAAGGAGAATGACCTTAATATAGGAGCAAGTTTCGTGTAATCTTGTACTATTTCGTTTTCGATTTTCTGCCCCATCATTAACTGATACATCACCCCGAGAATATTCAGTGTGGATTGTATTACAAAGAGGGATGCTAGCGGCAGCCGCTAGCAATGCCACGGTTCTAAAGATGTGACAAAAACTTACAGGCTGCTGGTTACCCAAATTTCTAACCAAAAAATACAACTTTATTAGCAGTATAAAGTCAAGTTGCAGATCAGGAAAAAACGAGAAAAGATTCAAAATTAAGAAAGCAACATAAAGTAACCGGAGTCACCAATTAACAAAAATCGATCCCAGCTTAAAGCTGCTTGTAAAAAATCATCAGAAACGGCATAAGAGATCTGTACCTCGGTTGGAATCTCACTTAAACCTGGCTATCATGGAAAGCATTAAAAAATAAAAAAGTCATTTGTATATTAGAAAAGGTTAGCTTTTCCCTAATTGGGTTTACAGTAATTAAAACTATGTGCTATAATATTAATGGCATTATTTTAGCAAAAGACAGAGTAGATCACATCATATCATTCAAATCTGGCTGTATTAGCAAAAGAATCTAACCAAAGTTAAGGCTAAAGTGTAATTAATTAGTGCTATGCTTTGAATAATATTACATCAATTTTCTATTTAAGGAGGATTGCATTCCTTTTTTTATTATTATTCATAAAAAAGGATAAATAGAATAACACTCAAGCCAAGAAAACTGAAAAGTTAAAAATAAGAAATAAATTTCTCTTAAACCTACGTTGGAATTTCACTTAAATCAAGCTAAGCCTTGGATATTTTATGTGTAGGGACATTAAAAAAACAGGAGAGAAGTGATTTTCTCACTTCTCAAATTGGATGATGAAGGTTCTGGATAAGGTCTAAAGATTATGGAGTTGGTAGAAAACTAATCCCTTTCATTACCACCAAAAACACAGATGAATCCTAGGCAGCTATCCTGGGTTCTGGATAAGGGTAAATTGTAATAATTCTTTCAATGTATCGGGAAATCCTAGGAAGATATTAAAGCAAATGCTAAAAGAGATTTGTCTTTAAATGTAACCAGGATATTAGTTTCATGTAGATTGAAATAGTAAAATAATTATTTTATTCTTTTTAAATAAAATTAGTTATTGAAAGTAAAATGATTTTTTTTATAGGGTTTATTTGTTATTATTTTATTGATGAAGGATAAAGTGATCATTTAACATTTTAGATATACAATGAAATAATTTAAATACTCTTAAAAATAAAAATGAAATAAAATTATAATTTAGGAGCTTTTCAGTTTTTTAATGTTTTGACTGAATGCTCTTAAAAAAAAAAACTTGATGTTCAAAGGTTTTATTTTTATATATTCATCGTTGTTTTTAGTTATAATCAATTCGAATGAAAGACAATTTAGTTTTTTAATAAATATAAACTTAATTTAAAAAATAAAAGTAGTTGACACGTGCAATAAGTGAAAGGCACACACACTCTTTGTGTGGATCAATGGTTGAGCTCTGATGAACTTTTTTTCTCTTCATTTTTTTTTTCATCACGGATTTTGCGTTGTCATTTTTAAAACTTAAATATGTCATTTTAGTTTATATTTGTATTGATTTTGATTCTTATTTTTTTAATTGATATTTGTTTTGCTTTTAGTGCTTTTTTAAGTTGATTTTTTTGTCCATCGACACTTTATTTCATGTATTTTTTTATCTAACCCGGTCCTCATTTTTTTATTGCTATTTTTTATTCTTTTCTTAGATTTTTTTTTTCTAATTTCATCCATCAATGTTTTATTTAATTTAATTTTTTATCCATTTTAGTCCTTATTCTTTTGATTGCTATTTTTTAATCTTTTTTCTTGAATTATTTATTTTTCAATTTAGTCCCTTGTTATTTTCTTTCATTTATTTTTTATACCAAATTTGATCCTCGATGTTTTTATTGCTATTTTTAAAAATTTTTGGATGATTAAGAATCTTGTCTCGTGATTTTTTTGTGTTTGCCTTATATAAGATAATCTCAGTCTCATGACTTGGATCATGAATTTTGAATATTAGCACAATTTAAATTTGGTTTTTTAAGATTTTTTTAATTTATTTTTTTCTCAATTTTATCTTTTGACATTATGTTATTGGGTCTTGAGAATTTTTTTCACTTTTTTTTTTATGAAGTTATCCAGATCTTATATTTCATGTTGCCGATTAATTGAGTTAACCTAGGATGATTCGTTTTTTTTCTATGTTTCTTTTAAAATTAATTTTTTTTACTTTTATCTTTCACCATTTAGTTTGATTATGGGCTGACCTCTATTATTTTATTTAATTTTTTTTCTGTGCAGGGTTATCTTGGTCTTATGATCAAACCATGAATTTGACATGTTCATTTTAGTAAGGTTTTTGTCTCTTTTTAAATTAATTTTTTTTTACTTTATTGGTAATTAAACTTTGAATTTCTTTTATTTTTCTTTTTATAAAGTTATTTTGTTGTCATTTAGTTTTTGTTTATCGCTAAAACTTTTTAAGAATAAGGTATTTATAAAATTTTTGTATACTGTTACCCTTCTTCTACTTTTTTAACTTAAACCTAGCTATCATGGAAAGCATTAAAAAATAAAAAAGTCATTTGTATATTAGAAAAGGTTAGCTTTTCCCTAATTGGGTTTACAGTAATTAAAACTATGTGCTATAATATTAATGGCATTATTTTAGCAAAAGACAGAGTAGATCACATCATGTCATTCAAATCTGGCTGTATTAGCAAAAGAATCTAACCAAAGTTAAGGCTAAAGTGTAATTAATTAGTGCTATGCTTTGAATAATATTACATCAATTTTCTATTTAAGGAGGATTGCATTGCTTTTTTTTATTATTATTCATAAAAAAGGATAAATAGAACAACACTCAAGCCAAGAAAACTGAAAAGTTAAAAATAAGAAATAAATTTCTCCTCTCCTTAGCTTCTGAATTCCATTTTCGATTTTGATTAAGAGAATAAAGCTTTGATACTTTTTTTTTAAAAAAAAAGTAAAACCTTATCTAAAAAAACCAAAAATAATTTTAGTTTGAAAATAATCATGTAACTGTCACCAACATTTGATGCATCGAGATATAAAACTATTTAACATTGATTATGTTTGAAAAAAAATATTAAAAAAATTCAAATATATTAAAATAATTTTTAATTTTTTTATACTAATACATCAAAATCATAAAAAATATTAATTAAATATTTTTCCATGCAAAAAAATTTTTTAAAATGAACCCAAAAATAAAAATTATTACCCTCGCAGACACTCAATAATAACAATGAAAGGAAAATGATAATTCATTGAGAAAGCAACTCGTGGATTTCCAGCACGGCGTGGGGAGATTTATAGTGACAGAGAGACAGAGATGTATAAGCTTAATCTTAATAGAATAATGGCGTGGGGTCTTTAATTTGACTTTTTGTTTGCTTCTTTATGGGTGGATAATGGATTCATGACCCCGCATGCATTTTCATCCACAAGCATTACTAAAATTATGAATTAAATGTAATGTGGAATTTGATCAAAAAACAAATATAGGTGGAGGCTGCTTTTAATTATTTTATTTTAAAAATATTGTAAGATACATGATTTCACTTATAACTAGTTATATGAGTCGCGTGATGCCGCGAGTTATTTTTTTATAAAAAATATTAAAAAAATTAAGATCTAAAAAGACTTCCTAAATTCTATTTAAAATGTCTAAAATAGTGCCTCTGGGTCTGTTTGTTTTTGTATTTTAAAAGTGTTTTTGATAAAATTTGAAATTTTTTTATTAACTTCAAATTAATATGTTTTTAGTGTTTTCAAATTATTTTGATGTGCTGATGTTAAAAATAATTTTTAAAAAATAAAAAAATATTATTAATATATATTTTAGCATGAAAAACTATTTAAAAAACAACCGCAACGATACTGTCAAAAAAAACTCTCTATCTTCAACCAAAAATACATTTTCGTATCTGTATTTTATGTACTGGATGCTGAACAAACACAAATGGACGGACAGAGAGAACTAGCACGAAACAGAGAGAAATTCATGGTTCAAATCAAAATATCTTAACAAAAAGAAATTATAAAGTATAATTTATAATAAATATAATTTTAAAGGTTATAATTAAATTTATAAATAAAATAAAAGTCGAAGGAATGAGAAAAAAAAATCGAAGTAAATAATGTTTTGTGAGAAGAGTTATTATAAAAGAGTGTTTTTTTAAAAATGTTAATTGTTAATGTTAATATTAATGGTAATTGTTAATAATCCACTATCCTTTATAAAAAAGCACATAGCTAGATACTGAAGTCTGTGAAACAAGAACACGAAGGAGAGAAAGAAAAAAGAAGAAATCATGTCGAAGAAAGGAGAAGTGGTGTGTGTTACTGGTGGAAGCGGTTGTATTGGCTCTTGGCTTGTCCGTCTCCTTCTCGACCGTGGGTATACCGTTCACGCCACCGCAAAAAATCTCAGTAAGTTAAAAAACGACTTGTAGTCCGTCCAATATTGTTAGCAGTGGTCGTCCTATTGTGTTTTGCTAATTCTCTTTCCTCTGATTTTGAATTGAAGAGGATGAAAAGGAGACGAAGCATCTAGAATCACTTGAAGGAGCAGACACGCGTCTCCGTCTTTACCAAATTGATCTCCTCGATTATGACTCCATTGTCGCCGCAATCAACGGCTGTGCTGGCGTCTTTCACCTGGCCTCTCCGTGCATCGTTGATGAAGTCCATGATCCTCAGGTACTAGAGTTGTAGTGATAACTTGTCGCCTTTTTGCCTTTGATTAATTTTTTATTTGTTTAGTTACACAAAATTTCTGTGCATTTCCTTCTTTATTTTTCCTGAAAGAATGAGCTTTTGGATCCGGCAATTAAAGGAACAATAAATGTACTAACGGCGGCAAAGGAGAACGGCGTCAGGCGCGTCGTGGTAACGTCTTCGGTTTCTTCTATTGCGCCAAGTCCTAACTGGCCTGCAGACGTCATCAAGAATGAGGATTGCTGGACGGACGTTGAGTACTGCAAGCAAAATGGAGTGAGTACTGAGTAGCGTCTTGTTCTTTTAATTTATTTCCTAATAAATATTACTTTGTTGACTTTTGTGGATTATAATGTGGTTGATTTTGTTTGTTTTGTTGTGGTGATTAGTTATGGTATCCATTGTCAAAAACACTAGCCGAGAAAGCTGCGTGGGAGTTTTCAAAGGAGAAGGGTTTGGATATGGTGGTGGTGAATCCGGGTACAGTTATGGGTCCGGTTATTTCACCGGTGCTGAATGCTAGCATGGTGATGCTTGTGCGCCTTCTCCAAGGTTATGTTGCTCACTAACTCAATCTATGATTACTTGTTAACTGCATTGTCATTCTGGGAAATGTGTATGTTCGTCAACTAATGTTGAAGATTTATATAGTGTTAGGGCTGTGTACCTTTATGTTTCTTTGAATGTACATTATTTTTGCAATTCAAACCATTTAATCTGAGACATCTGACTGAGGTTTGAGGTGAAAGTAGAGTTTGAAAGCATGTAGCTTATTGTGGATGTCTGGTTTAAGATATGGGGTAATTTGAGTAACACTAGGAAATGGGGAAAGTGAACAGAAAGAAAGTTATAGGGACGAAGGAAAAGGTGTGGAAAAGATTGAAGTTCTTTTCTCTTTATCTTGGTTGGTAGAGCCGAGGGTAGAAATAGAGGAAGCGAGTAGGAAGGGTAAAAAATAATAATTAAATCGTGCTTTCCTCCCGTGTCCACATGTTCTTGGATTGAAAGGACTTTATGGTTGTTAAATGGAAGCTAAATTTTCCTTTTTTTAGCTACTATTTGTGAACAAGGGAAGTAGTGTTCACTTGGTTCAATTTCGCTTCCAGTCCTTCATCTTCCCTCCCACTTCCCACCTACCCAACAAGTTGTCAATGTTTAGCTTCCTTGCCATAATTGAGTTGGCACTTGGACACTCTAAGCAGTCAGATCATAGAAGTAGCCTATCCATAGTTTGTAGAACAGCAGAATTAGTCATGAACTAGAATCCAACATCACTTTTATTTCTTTTGCACTAATAGGCTTATAGCTTATAGCTTCAACAGCACAATTAGATTTCCTTCTAATGCACCTCTTTCTCCTGCCGGATAGTAGCTGTGTCAAGGAAAAGTTTTTGAGGAAAATGCATAGAAAATTGCAAGAACCAGGAACAAAGATTAAAATTTTTGTTAGTTTTGATTGTCTGTTCATGTGCATACCCTTTTTCAATAAGCTAACATTCCTTTATACTATTGCAGACATGCAAACATGTTTATGGAAGTATCTTGCTAATAAGCCTCTAACTCAATCATTTTGACTCTTGGATTTCAATTTCCTTTACTTCATTGGCAAACTGGTACTAATTTAACTTTGCTATAATGATTTCTTGAATAAGGAAAGCACTAACAATGACATTTTGTCCTTATTGCAGGCTGCACTGAGACATACCAGAACTTCTTTATTGGATCTGTCCATTTTAAAGATGTAGCCTTGGCACATATTATAGTGTATGAGAACCCATCAGCAACTGGCAGACACATGTGTGTTGAAGCTATATCTCATTATGGTGACTTTGCGGCCAAGGTTGCTGAGCTATATCCTGAATATAAGATTCCTAGGTAAAGAATTTAAGTTTGTTTTTCTGAGTGTGTACTGTGTGGTGAATATTTGACCCGACCTATGTACATTTTTTATGCCTAGGAATTTGATTGTCTGTTGTCTGCAAAACACTACTGAAACCATGTACTATATTCTGAAATCTACTTTCCTCTTCAAAATGCTCTACCACGTAATTTATCTAAACTTTGCCCGTGGATGTACATGTGCGAGGAGCATTAAAGCTATTGAAGTCTTGATTGTCGTTCAAAGTGTCTCGGTAGTTGGGAGCATTAAATTTAAGTCTTGCTCTTTATTTTCATACAGAGTTGTGCTTGCTGTTGTGTTGTGGATCAAACTTCCGTCCATTGCCACCCCTGCTTTATTGAGATCTTAGAACCTCTTTCTGGCTGTTTGATGGTGTGAATCATTACTGCTTGATCCTTAATGTGCCTATTGGTGCAGGTTGCCGAAGGATACCCAACCTGGGTTGTTGAGGGCAAAGAATGGAGCCAAGAAGCTGATGGACTTGGGTTTAGAATTTATTCCCATGGAGCAAATTATCAAGGATGCAGTTGAAAGTTTAAAGAGGGAAGGATTCATTTCTTAAGAAAAAGCTTCAGGGATCAATCTATGGGGTAGAATTGATTAGTGTGTTTGTGCAGGAACAATCACGCTTGCATATGAAGGTTACCTATAATGTTGGCAGGTCTCAGTGTTACTGTTTTGCTATGTGGACAGTTTGAACAGGTTTATGTACTCGAAGAAAAAAAAAAACCTTGGTTTTGCTTTGCCTCGTCTTCTTTTCTCTCCGCATTTCAGCATGTTTTTTGTTATTGATGGTTCAAAGTCTTAAATTCTTGGTAATTAGCATGAATGGGATCGATTCAACAAAATCATTGCAGTTTATGAAGTCTGTAATTGCATGCTTGTAACAACTAGTTTTCTGATGGTTATCTCCTGTTTATGATATGCAATCATTTAAAATATGTGCTATCGGTGTCCTGTAACAGTCTTCAGTAAGGGGGAATTTTGTTTGTTCATGCTTTGATGATTTGATCATAAGAGATCATAATCCATCTTCTGGGGTGAATTAGACTCCTTCAGTGGTGTTAAGAGCGTGGGAGGGGTGGTGCTCGGCAAGTGCAAGATCGAAGGAGCGGGTAAAACGTAAATGTTGCACGCAAACCCATCAACATTTCTACATTTTTTAAGTATGAGGGCTAGAACCTGAAGGAGCCCATATCTTTCTTGGGGAATGAACCTTTTTAAAAAATATATATATATATATATATAGAATTTGGGCTACAGGTAGCCTGTGTAAAGCCATTTTCCGAGGAATTTAGTGTCTAAGCCCGGAAACCCAAAATCAGTACTACTTGAAGGGAAAAAAACTATTTGATTTATTTTCTAGCACATGAAAATTTAAAAAAAGAAGAAGAAGAAAGGGGTACTGAATTCCCTGTTTTCCTGGATACATTTCCTTGTGGATGGAAATAATGGATTTACTCTCTTGCCCTTAAAAAAAGCACAAGGTTAATGATTGAGAGTAGAATTTTGTTTGCAATGCAAGCTTTTTAGTATTTTTAAATTGATAAAGGGCAAGGTAATTGTTTAACTTTTAAATTGCATAGTAAAGTATCATAAACACCCTTAAGATTCACATGTTGTTGGATGCCATTTAGGGTAAAATTATATTTTTAATTAACAGATGCACGGTAAAATAATATATTTGCTCTTAAAAACAAAAAAAAAAAATTGGTTACTAAAGAGGGATGTTTTGGTCTTATCCTTTTTATTTGCAAAGCTAAAATACCTCGTTGCTCTCGGGGTTCAAATTTTGATACCTTGGTTTTGAGGGCATTTTTGCCATTGTCCTGTTGGTTTTTTCATTGTTATTAAGTAAAGCTAGGGGTGATTTTGTCTTTTGATAAATTAAAAAAATTAATTCATTAATACGTGTTGGGCTCACGTCAGCCAACCTGTTGTATTTAGATGATGCGTGCAGTTGATTCCATTAATTAAAAACATTATTACAAAGAGTTTTTAGGTTCATCTTGGCGTCTCCTTCATGTAACGGTGAAGCATTCATAGAATAACCCTCTGGTTTGGCTCTAACAACTATTCTTTTTATTTCTCCTCTCTCCCTCAATTTTTGCGTTATACCCTATAATTTTCCAAACCAGCCCCTCAAGTTCTCTTTATTTTTTATTTAGTCCCTAACCTCTGGTTAATATTTGTTTCATTTAAAATAATTCATGCAAGTCAAAATTTGTTTCAATTTCATTCTTGTTTGATTTTTTTATTTGTCATATTTTGATTCTCATTCTTTTAATTTCTATTTATATCATCTAAGATATTTTTTATAATTTTACAATTTTTTTTGCAATTTTACCCCTATTATTTTTTTTCATATCAGATTTTATTCTCATTCTTTTGAATGTTGTTTTTTGTTTCTGCTTTGCAAATTTTTTAATTTATTTTTTTTACTCAATTTCATTCTTCAATGGTAAATTGGTTTGGATTTTAACTTTTTGGTTAAGCTCGTGTTTGAGATTTCACGAGCTGCAATTTGGAAAATTAATCTAATCTAAAGAGGTTTGTCAGGGGTTGCTTTGTTTTTTTTAATCAATTTTTAAACTAATGTTTTTTCAATTTTTTATTTTGATTTTTATTTAATTGGAAATTGAATTTTGTTTTTTTATGCTTTCTACACCTTTTTTTTTATTTGTTTGGGCTATCTCAGGGTTTTTTTATTTATTTATTGTTCTTTATTGAATTTATTTTTTCAAAATAAATTTTATTCTTGAATTAATTGAAATTGATTGGTTGAATATAAACTAGATACTCATTTCAATGTGTTTTGTTTAGTTTGCTTTTTAAGGCGTTGCTCTACCAACCCATGTGATTTCTTTCGATGTAGTTGTGTATTTTGTTTCAGTGAAGTTTGAACTGTCTCAACAAAATTTTTTAATCGTGGACGATGTTTACAATAGAATGACTTTGAGTTTCAATGATTTTTTCTTTAGTTTCCTTATATTTATGATATTGATATCTCATTTTTTTAGTTAATTATTGTAAAAAAATAATTAAAATTCATTTTCTATAATTACCTTCAATTTAAATCAAGCTATTAAATTAACTGATTTTACTAAATATAATCAAGCACGGGCATTGGATTTTTTTTTAAATACTATTGTTGCCTGATTTTTTCTTATGTTAAAAAAAATAAAATTGAATTAGATGGCGGCATAGCATAGATTACAGTGTAGTTTTTTTTAAGTTGTGGTGTTTTTCAATCAGAAAAATATGTTAATAATATATTTTTTATTTTTTAAAAATTATTTTTGAGATCAGGACATCAAAATAATTTAAAAATATCAAAAATATATTAATTTTAAAAAAATAATTTTAAATTTTTTAAAAAATGCTTTTCAAATGCACATGAAATCTAATAAATAAAAAATTTGTCGTATTTTTTTTTTGCCTGACATCTGGCAGCGTATTATGTGGTGGCAGAGTCAGCTGACATTAACCTGTAAAATCCATCATTTTTGTTTCCTTGAAAAATCGTCTTAGAATGTACTCTCACTGCTCCAAGTTATCCTCATCTTCACTTTCAAATAAAATAACGT
>Ga0325414_1004693_pt1 | contig 14341 bp, 15 predicted proteins | sample PopdelMetagenome_8_FD_206183 | JGI IMG/M metagenome (GOLD analysis project Ga0325414, IMG submission 206183) | Populus deltoides microbial communities from Bellville, Georgia, United States - Leaf-PdKOR-R3 | ecosystem: Host-associated > Plants > Phyllosphere > Phylloplane/Leaf | place: USA...
TAACCCCAATCATCTTGGCACCTGCGGGCAGCTCAGTTAGCTTCCATGTTTCATTCCTCTCGATTGACTCCATCTCAGCATCCATTGCCAGCCGCCATTTAGGACTTAGTTGAGCTTCTTCAAAACTAGTTGGATCTGCACATACAACTTGAGCCAAATTAGCTTCAAAGTCCTCATCAGAGAAGGCCTCTCTAGTGACATAGCCATTCAAGTATGATGGGGTTCAATGAGGTCTTCTTCTTCCTTCACTGCCATTTGTTTCTGTTGTTGACCTCTCATTGCCAGTACTGTCTGCTCCATTAGCTGTTGTTGACCCCTCATTTCCAGCTGTTGACCCCTCATTTCCAGTGTTGTCTGCTTCATTAGCAGCATCACTAACATCAGCATTATCTCCCATGCCATTATTTTCAGCATCTTCACCTGTATTAGCATCATCTCCATCATCTCCAGAATCAGTATTTCCAGTATCATCTCCATCATCTCCAAAATCAGTATTTCCAGTATCATCTTCAAATACAACATCATCACCCCATTCCAGATTCATCAAAACCTGTTCTTCAACACTTTTATCCCATTCCCATTGTTTTTCTTCTTAAAAAATAACATCTCGACTGACTACAATCCTTTTTGAGATAGGATCATATAATCGATATGCTTTAGATTCATCATTAACCCCCAAGAGAATACAAGGAAGACTTTTATCAGTCAACTTAGTTCTTCTAGCATCAGGAATATGGGCATATGATAGACACCCGAACACTCTAAAGTGTTCCACAACAGGTTTTACTCCACACCATGCTTCCTGTAGGGTAATGTCTTTTACAGCCAAAGTGGGACTCCTATTGAATACATATATTGCCCAGGTTACAGCCTCGGGCCAAAAATTCTTTGGGATTTTCTTTTCAGACAGCATGCTTCTTACTAAATTCATTACTGTTCTATTTTTCCGTTCTGCGACTCCATTTTGTTGTGGAGTGTATGCTGCAGTTAACTGTCTCTTAATACCATGTTGTTTGCAAAAATCATCAAACTCTTGTCCATTAAATTCCCCCCTCTATCAGTACGCAAACATTTAATGGACAAACAAGTTTCATTCTCAACATGTTTCTTAAAGCATTTAAACATGTTCAAAGCTGCAGACTTCTCACTCAAAAAATATATCCATGCTTTTCTACTGAAATCATCAATAAAACACAATGAATACCTCTTCTTGCTGTTAGAGATTGGAGAAATTGGACCACAAATGTCCGCATGTATCAGCTGCAATCGTTGTGTGGCTCTCCATGTGCTTCTCCTCGAAATTGGCCTTCTGTGTTGTTTCCCCAAAATGCAGGCAGTACATGTAACAGTTGATGCAGGTAATTTTGGAAGACCATGGATCATGTTTTTAGCTTGTAGTAATTTTAAGCCTTTATGGCTTAAATGCCCATACCTGCAGTGCCAAAGATGAGCCATGTTTGAAGTTGTTGTCTGAAAACATGTAATCTTCTCCTTCGTGTGCTGAGTATTTGCCAGCAATAAGAACATCCGGTTTGCTGTCATCTCAAACTGTATCACAAGGCCTTTCTGTGGATGATATATATGACATTTTCCTGTCTTGAACAGAATCTCAAAACCTCGCTCTTGTAATTGCCAAATACTTAGGAGACTGTTCTTCAGTTCTGGAACATAGAACACCTCAGTGATGACAAAGCTGTTTCCATTTAGAAGTAATCTCACTCTTCCTTTCCCAAGAACAGACATCTTGGTATTGTTTCCCAACTTCACGGTCTCCCGAAATGACTCATCTATTTCACAGAATGCAGCCTTGTTTCCACTCATATGATTTGAACAGCCTGAATCAAGAAACCAAAGATCTCCTTGAGTTGCCTGGCTCATCTCAACAAATGACATTAAAAGCATTTCTTCGTGCTCATTCAACTGAGCATAATTGGCCTCCTTCTCCCAAGCTGGGCACTCATATTAAAAGTGCCCAAGCTGATGGCACTTGTAGCATTCAACGGTAGCTTTGTTCAAAGCTTGACGACCTCTCCCTCTGCCTCTGCCTCTATAATCACCTCTGCCTCGTCCTCGGCTTTCATATCTATCACCTACTGTCACTTTGAATGCCTGTTCCTCACCATGGCTTCTTGAAAATTTTTGTTCATGCACAGTGAGCGAACTTTGCAATTCGTCAATGGTGAGAGTGTCAACATCCTTAGATCCTTCAATTGAAACAACTACATAGTTGAATTTTTCAATTAAAGTTCTAAGGATCTTTTCCACAATAATAGTATCCTTCATCTGTTCTCCATTACTCCTCATTTTGTTCGCTATACTCAGGACACGAGCAAAATATTCAGTAATAGTTTCACTTACTTTCATTTCCAGAACTTCAAAATCTCTTCTTAAAGCTTGAAGAGTGGATCGTTTGACCCTTGCGCTGCCTTCAAACTTCTTTTTCATGGAATCCCAAATCTGTTTTGAGGTTCGCTTCTCCAGGATTTGTTCAAGGATTGTTCTGTCGATAGACTGGAACAAGTAATTCTTGACCTTGAGATCCTTCACCATCAAATCATCTAGTAGCTTGTGCTGTTCTTCAGATAACACCACGTTGGCCACTGGTTCTGGGTAACCAGTTTCAATCAAGCTCCAATACCCTTTGAACCTCAAAAGGTTTTCCATGAGCATGCTCCAATGGTCATAATGACTATCGAAACGTGGGATAGCTGGTTGTAAAAAACTCTTCTCTTCACTCATCTCGCTTTTCACTCTGTGTTTGGGTCTCTCAAGAGAAAACAACTGCTGTGTTTTCTTCTTCTCGCTCTGTGTTTGGATCGCTCAAATGGTTTCTCTTTTCTCTCTGTGTCTGGATCTCTCAAGGAAGAACAACTGCTTGTGTTTTTCTTCTTTCGGCTAAATCAAGCTCTGATACTAATTTGTAAGGTATTGTGCTTTGGAGAGAAATCAGTGTACTATTCGATTAAAGAAAGTGGCTTTAAATAGCCTTTACAAAGCAACAGAAATGAAAGATTTTGTGCAATTAACACCCTGGCAACTAGGACCCTAACAATTAGGGATCTTATTTTAACAAGTCAATTCAACTGAAACTAAAAATAACTTATCAGAAGATGCTGCCGAAGTAGAACTGGAACCTGGATGGTATTTGATAAGCAACTTTGTATCAATTCTGTGTTCGTTGCAGTGTTGAAAAAACAACCAGATCCAACCCCACCTATGATGTTAAAGTGAGATTGTTGGAAAAGATGTTTGAAACAACTGCAAGGGCGGAATGATAAATCCAGCAATCCAAACCGTGTTTGTCGTTCACATATCCTGTTTATGACGAGTTCAATTCGGTTGGGGTTAGGGGCTGGTTGTTTTTTATAATATATTTTTTATATATATTTAAAAAAACATTATTAAAATTTTTTATTTTTAATATTATCAAAACCATTTAAAAACATAAATTTTTTTAAATTTTTAAATATTTTTTTAAAATATCAATTGTATTTTTAATTTTCAAGCGTCTATATGATTATTCTTCGGAAAAAAATTGAAAAATCTTTTATCTTAACATAGTTGAGTTTGACTTATTTAAATTTCAATGAATCATTAAAAACTCGAAGATTCATTTGAGGGGAAAAAAAACTGAAAAGACTTGTAAGCTAAGGAAAGCATATGATACACGGTGTGTGTCATAACATAAACCGGAAATTAGAAGAGACCCTCCTCCGATTACATTTATTCTATCCCTTTCTCCCGCGCTGGAACAAGCCCCCACCCTTTTCTTTTCTTTTATTTTATTTTACATCATTTACACCTTCATTTTATCTTATTATTTAAGAAAAATCAGAAAATCAAGATCGAAAATGGCGAGTCGGTTCGGTTTCCAATCAACTACAATGATCGTGACAAACACACCAGCGGCAGATCTCGCACTCACAAATCTCGCTTACTGCTCCCCCTCCGATCTCCACAACTTCGCCGTCCCTGGAACCAAGCTCTTCTTAGCTTTAGTCGCTGACTCCTCTGTTCTCTCTTTTTCATATCCTTGGATTTATGGCATTATTTTTCTAATTAATTGATTCTTACAATAATGATTTTATTTTTCTTTTGTTTGCACTAACAAATTTGTAGCAATTTACATGAGGATCAAAAAACAGAGAATTTCGTGTTCTTTGGTATAAGTCGCACTACCGTCTCAGTGTTTTAATTATCGTTAATCAGAGGATTAATTAGGATTTTGATTTTCGATTTAAACTTATTATCGCAGGCTAGTGACAAATGACAAAATTGAAATGTTTGTGTAACCATTTTTGTGAGCACGTTGTTCAAATAATTTTAATTTGGTTGCCTTAACTAAGAGTTACTCCTCATGAAAATATTCGTACCGGTCAAATTGCGCTTAATGCGATTCAGCGAAGGCATGCAAAGGTTTCATCTGGCGATACGGTTTCTGTGAGCAGGTTGAGTTAGGTGCACTTCAGATTTTTTTTCGTCTCAGTAATAGCAGTTTCTAATTTTTTTTGTATCATTTTTATTTTTAGGTTTATCCCTCCTGAAGATTTTAACCTTGCATTGTTAACACTTGAGTTGGAATTTGTGAAGAAGGGGACTAGGAATGAGCAGGTATGTAGATTGGAAACCGTGATCCTTTGATTACGGCGGTGGCCGCGTTAAATTTTGCATTGCTTTACGGAGGGTGGCAGGATTAAGAGATGTTGATATTGTTTTGTAGATTGATGCTGTTATTCTGGCCAACCAGCTTAGGAAGAGGTTTGCTAACCAGGTAGAGCATTATGCCCCTCAGTTGTTGTGTGTGATTGAAAATATTGCTCAGTGCTCCTTTCAATGCCTCACCTTTCCTATAAATGGAAACCAAACAAAGCTTAAATATTACAAGGGCTATTTTTAACCTCGCTACCCCTGTGCTGGATGAATCCTAGTTAATTTATCTGTCTGAGATTTCAGTTTTTGATTTGATCTATTATTTGGAAATTGTGTTTAAGTTGTGGGATTTTGTTGTCTGCAGGTTATGACATCTGGGCAAAGAGCAACATTTGAGTATCATGGAAACAATTACATATTTACAGTCACTCAAGCCACTGTGGAGGGACGGGAAGATTCTAATGATATTGAGAGAGGAATGATTTCAAGTGATACATACATCGTCTTTGAAGCATCAAATTCAAGTGGCATTAAGGTAAATTTTGATAGTTGTATTGTGAGCTTGTCTTTTATTCTTTGTGCTTAACATTTGTGGCTTAGGACAGACCACCTGTCTCTGGATTTTAATCATCTTAAAATATTGTTCTTAGTGGTGTGAATAGATGATGCCCTGCTTCTTCTCACCTTGATTTGTGGTTCAGTATAACATGCTTATGCCATGTTAAATTGTATTTCCTTTTTTTATAATTAACAAAGCTAACTAAAAGTGTTTTGTTAATGGATACTTCCATGGTTGTGTCAGTCTAATCTATGAAATAGTACCATCCTAGATTGCACTGAATTTGCACCTGGAAAATATTTGGTATACGAAACTTGGCAGTGAACATGTTTTTGATGCCATGTTATTGTGGGCATCCGTGACAGTTGAATCTATTACCCTTGACCGTCCGTATTGCTTGGTCCTCTTTAGGAAAGTATTCCTTGTGTCTGACACGCTGATCGTAATTATAATTTGATGAATTTGATTGAAACTTTTTGGATTCATCAACTTGTGTTGTCATACAGATTGTCAATCAGCGTGAAGCTGCCAGTAGCAACATCTTTAGGCATAAGGAGTTTAATCTTCAGTCACTGGGTATAGGTGGTCTGGGTGCAGAGTTTGCAGATATATTTCGAAGAGCTTTTGCCTCTCGTGTTTTCCCACCTCACGTGACAAGCAAGTAATACAGTTAGTTCAAGTTATTTCAATCCAGTTTGGGATATGTACATGTTCTTGATGTTAATAAGCTTTTGGTGTTTCCAGATTGGGGATCAAGCATGTAAAGGGAATGCTGCTTTATGGGCCTCCTGGCACTGGAAAAACTCTTATGGCTCGTCAAATTGGAAAAATGCTGAATGGGAGGGAGCCAAAGGTTTGGAACTGATTCCCTGGTTTTCTTCTGTGTATGTTTGTCTGTTTGTTGATCTGCCAGAAGAAAAATAATAAATGGCCTTTTGCAGCTGGTGTCACCAGAAATTTATGTTTTTATTATCTATGCCTATCTCCATACCAAAGAGATCTATTCCATTTGATGCTTGGGAAGTTGGAACAACATTTTAAAATTTATGCTATAACACTTTGTATTCCTGGTTATATGACCTTGATGTTTTAGCATGATTGAGGTCTATGCTATTTTTTGATAAGCAGTTGAATATGGTCGGTTTAATTGTGTATTCAGTGGAACACTATATTTCAGGATTTTACGAGCCATCCATCTTATGTATTTGTTATGATGTATTTATTCCTTGTATGAACCTTTTGAGGTCATGGTGTCAGAGTTTAGCATTGGAAGTTTATGTTTGAATTACATCTTATACTTTTTATGTGAAAGTTCAGATTCAAGTGTGAAATAGGATATTGTAATGAAAACATCAGTAATAACTATATGTGCCCGTTAGTTATGGTTTAATGATGCAAATGATAATCAATATGTAATTTCTTTGTTGATAACATTGCTAGATTGTTAATGGACCTGAAGTCCTAAGCAAATTTGTTGGTGAGACTGAAAAGAATGTCAGAGACCTGTTTGCTGATGCTGAAAATGATCAAAGAACCAATGGTAAGGGACCTCTTTGAACACAGTATGATTTTAGGTACTTTCTCCATGATGCTAATGCCATCACTACTTTCACTTTTCAGGGGACCAAAGTGATTTGCATGTAATAATCTTTGACGAAATTGATGCCATATGTAAGGTATGAGATTTCTACACTCTTTTTTAACATTCATGCTAGTCGAATGTATTGCCTTGTGTTGCTTAGCAATTATTGTACTTTTTCGACCACACCACTATCCAGGACAGGAAGCCATTTTTAAGCCAGATTGATAGTCATCAATGGTGATTGAAAGTGTGTTTTTGATCCAAGTTTTGTTGGTTGTTAAAGTCTTTTGCAATTAGTATCTTACAAATTTAGTGAGAAAATAGTAATGGTAAGTTAATTTTGAATGTAAGGCTAGATTGGTAACATCCTTTATTCTGAAAAGGAGAAGAGTTAGAGGAAGGTGAGACAGGAAAAGGGAGGACTTATAACAAAAGAAAAACAAGAATAGAAAGTGACGAAAAAGAACTATAGAAAAGCCAATTAAGTGCACTGAGAGTGTGGGAAGGGATTTGCTTAGAAGAATAGTATTCAAGCACCTTCAGATGGGAGAGGCATATATGTATAGATAAATATATGGTGTTTATCAGGAAAGTTTTAGCAAGTTTGATTGTGGTTCTCTTTCTTGTACATGTAGACTTCGTGTTAAAAACTTAAAGCTAGCATATGTCTGTTGCATAGTTGCATTTTCTCACTTGATAATCTGTCAGTGATATAATGCTCACCTGTGTCATTTAAATTGGAATTAAGGCTATCTGCATCCATTATAAAAATTATAACAGAAGAAATAATGCATCTTTTATTCTGTTTTTTGCAGTCAAGAGGATCAACTAGAGATGGTACAGGAGTCCATGATAGCATTGTGAACCAGCTACTTACAAAGGTTTGTGAAGAGTTCTCAGTGATTTCTGATCATTTGAGAAAATCAATATAAATTTTCCTCAGCCATTATAATCTGCTCATGTGAGTTTCTATTAAAAAGCCCTAGTGATTCCATCAATATGACTAGGAGACTGCTTGCTTTTCAGATAGATGGTGTGGAGTCCCTGAATAATGTTTTACTTATCGGAATGACCAACAGAAAGGATTTGCTTGATGAAGCACTTTTGAGGTTACTCCTTTTTTCTTTGTTTGTCACTCTCATGTAAAACAGTGTTTAATATCTTTTCATATAGTGAAGGCATCAGTTGCAAATAAGAAAAAAAATGAAGTATAACTAGTTAGGTGAATTAAAATGTGAAAGTCCATCTTGGACTCTTGTTATTTTTTTTGTCTCTATTGGAAATTCATGGTAATTTAAACCAAGAACAGTAATGCAGGACATACAGTGCATGGATAGCTTTATTGTATTCTGAAAAATGCAAGAATTTTGAACTCTTTTCTCCCACTTTTTTGGCTATGGGCAAAAAAGCTCCCACTTAACAAATATCATCTTCAAACCTTTTGATTTTGTGGTTTGTAGGCCAGGAAGATTGGAGGTTCAAGTTGAAATAAGCCTTCCTGATGAAAATGGTCGGCTGCAGATTCTTCAAATTCATACAAACAAGATGAAAGAGAATTCTTTTCTTGCTCCTGATGTAAATCTTCAAGAGCTTGGTATGTATGTTCGCACAATGATTTTGATTGGAATCGAATATTATCCTAGAGTATATACCATAATTGTTTAAATATTAAATTATGGTATATCAAGGGAAAGATAAAACTGTTGGATTACCAGAACTACCAAAATGTTAGCAAAAACTGAGAATGAGGTAGTTTGTGTTCTGCCATATCATATTTGCGGGTGAAGTTATTTACTGTCAAAACTGACTTTGATAATGGAACTGCATAATGTTTGTATAATGCTTTTTATTTATTTATTTTTTGCATACAGCTGCTCGCACAAAAAATTACAGTGGAGCAGAACTCGAAGGTGTAGTGAAAAGTGCAGTATCATTTGCTTTGAATCGACAACTAAGTCTAGATGATCTTACCAAGCCAGTAGATGAAGAGAGTATTAAAGTTACAATGGATGACTTTTTGCATGCACTTCATGAAATTGTTCCGGCATTTGGAGCCTCCACTGATGACCTTGAACGATGCAGGTAGAGTTAGAAATGTTTTGCTCTACTCGAAATCATAAATTTCTTTTGAATCTGGCTAGCTCTTGATATTTGGAGCTAAATTTTTCTATGGTGGATAAGAGCTTAGATAAGTATAATGTAACCAAACATGGTTGGCTGTGCTAAAATAGAAAACACAATCTCAATCGAATATAAATTCCTAAATTGTGCCACATAACATGACTTTTAGACTTAATGGCATGGTGGATTGTGGTGATCGACACAAGCATATTTATCAGAGAGCTATGCTACTGGTGGAGCAAGTTAAAGTTAGCAAGGGAAGTCCAATGGTCACTTGCCTTCTGGAAGGCCCAAGTGGCAGGTAAGCATTGTCCCTTCCCTTTTGTGTTTCCCCTTTTCATTTGCTTCATGTAATGCTCCTGTTGCCAGTTTTTTGAATGTCACTCTCTCTCACTCTCTCTCTCTCTCTCTTACAGTGGTAAAACTGCATTGGCAGCTACTGTTGGCATTGACAGTGATTTTCCATATGTCAAGATAGTGAGCTCTTTCCCCATAATATATATCAATTTTCATAGTCACTTTGATACTGTATGTTTTTGTTCCTAAACTTCTGAGTTTCCACTTATTTGATAGATCTCAGCTGAAACAATGATTGGTCTCCATGAGAGCACTAAATGTGCACAGATTGTTAAGGTATGTGAATCGGAAGTTTACGGGCCCTTGTACACAGCTTTAATGGTAACCTAGGATTTTATCATGCTTTTCATTTTTCCCTTTTTAATTGGAACTTGCACTTCTCTGCACCCACAAGGCTATACTTGCTAACAATTGTTATCAAAGTATAGCATATTTGTGACTCTGTTTAGTTTCAGCTGCAACTAGCAGTATTGCCTTTATAATGTAAAGAATTAAGCCTTGGATAACTTGGTACTTTTCATAGGTGTTTGAGGATGCGTACAAGTCTCCTTTAAGCATTATAATTCTTGATGACATTGAGAGGTATCCAACTTTGAAATTTGCAGTGTTATTAACTTCAATTACTTGCTTAGGCCCCAGTTCTGTGTTTTGTACTTTAAATGAATTTTTTTCCTGATGATCAATTGATATCTCTGTTGCAGATTATTGGAGTATGTTGCTATTGGGCCTCGCTTTTCAAATATAATCTCTCAGACATTGATGGTACTCCTGAAACGTCTTCCTCCCAAGGTCTTCTTTCTTCCCTTCTTTCCCTTTTTTGGATGTAGTTACTTTCTCACATATTTTGTGGTCATGTGCTCTTTTGCGGCTCCATGCAATAAAACACGTGGCTTCAGTTTTTACAAAAATAAGAAAAGAAAAAAATCTCCCCCTTCCATTTAGTGTTGAACTGTATTTTGTGCATAATAATCTCTCTGGTTAGCCTTTGAACCTAGAACCTTCTGAATGGTTAAATAATTCTATCCACATGAAATGTTTGTCAGTCTCTCTAAACTGCTATTACTTGTTATGACGAAGTAGCTCCTTTGATATGCCGGTCCTACTATCATTTTTTCTCAACAAAAAGGGAATAGAATAAATTATGTTCTGTCTAGTTTCAATGAATTGAATTTTGTTGGAGCAACATTGAATAGCTTGGATTGTGCAATCTTGAATGTGTTATGAATGTTATAGAGTTATTTAGCTGTAAAAGATTGTTGTTCCAAAAAAAAGGGGAAAAGAAAGGTTAAGTGGGTACTGGATATAGGTTATTAATGAAATGGCTAAACTTATTTTTGTTTATTTTTGTTCAGTTTTTGTGATTGTCATGCTCCTTGTTGTTGCAAATGGCAGGTTATGAGAGCTGATCTCAGAATGGATTATCTATTTTTTAAATAATCGTGGCTGAAATGATTATGCAAGGACCTGAGATAGATAATTCATTAAAATAATCATGAATGAATGATTATGTTGGTGGTTAGTAGTTTTCCTGGCCTTACCAAACCTGCAGTTTTATAATTTTTGAACTTTTCTTTCAGGGAAAGAAACTTCTGGTGTTAGGGACAACAAGTGAAGTAAGCTTCTTGGATTCAGTTGGTATTTGTGATGCTTTCTCTGTTACTTACCACCTTCCCACATTGAAGGCGGATGATGCAAAGAAGGTAAACGGTCCATTTGATACACTTTTATTCATCCATTTGCAGTTTAGTATTGTTTTTTAGTCATTACATTAAGCAAAGATAAGAGTGCAGAGCATCTGTTGTGTTCATGTTATTCATAATTAAGTGTTTTAATTTTTTGAATAAAGGTTTCTACATGAATGATGAATGTGAAAGCTGCTTAAAGGGCTGCTGTATTGTTGCTAGGATGGGGGAATGGCATAATCTATTTATTTATTTTTCTAATGTACCATTTATGTCACTTGCATTTTGTTTGTTAGTTAAACTAATTTACTCACCCTAGTTTGACTGAAAATTCTTACAAATCCATTTCAAAGGCTTTTAAGGATGGTGCCAGCTGGCATTTATTGATTTCTCATTAGGGATGTTACTTGTAATGATTTATTTGGTCATTACTAATAAGAGATGTTTGGACAGCTCAGTTCTCTATGGATGCCATCCATGCTCCCAAGTCCTAACACCCTTCTCTCTATAATTAGCTTTCTGGATTCTGGATAGATGATTAAAATGCGACCTCGCATTTATTAGTAATTCTGAGAGTAAATACATAACCTTAATGTAATATGCTACATTCCTCACCAGGTACTGGAACAGCTCAATGTTTTCGCTGAAGATGATGTCAGTGCTGCTGCAGAAGCCCTGAATGATGTAAGATTATCTCCTGAAATGCTAATTTTATGTTCATTTTTTCTCCCAAAACTGAGATCTGGTCTTGACTCTTAATGCTTAGGGAGTTATGAATTTTTCTTCCAACACTATTGGATGCCTCCCTTGGTCCTTGCATATTTAATTTGGGTATCATGTTTGATGGTGGCTACTTCATTCAAGGGGTGTGATTTTTTAGATCATGTCATGGTCATTTATGGAAATGATGGTTTAGGCTATTAATTACTACCCTTCTCCAGGAACTGAAATGTCAAAGTTATGAATTATACTTGTTGCCTTTTCTAACCACAATATGACCTTGTGAATTGCTCGAGTCTATGGCTAATCTATGGCATTAAGCAACGATAAGTTCATGATATCTCAATGGGGAAATTGTTTTTGGTCGTCCGAGGCTGAATTTGATTTGGTTGAATAACCATCTGGGATTTTTTTCTTAAATTTTTATATTTTAAGTAGGCAAAGCAACAGTTTTCTGTATTTATACTCACTTCTAATCTCGTTTCTTTCTATAATTTCACTTCATAGATGACTATCAAGAAGCTCTATATGTTGATTGAGATGGCAGCCCAGGGAGAGCAAGGTGGAGCTGCTGAGGCTATCTATTCCGGTAAAGAGAAGATCAAGATTGCACATTTTTACGATTGCCTTCAGGACATTGTGCGATTCTAATTTGAAGCTCTCGTTCACCTCACCAAAAAAAACTTTTTTACCTCATTTATATTCCACTAGTCCTCCCGAAAGCTTTCACCTCCCATCTTCAATATTTTACTGCATCCTTTGTGGCGATTTTTTGTTGTCTATTTTTGGCATTTTGATTGAGTGATGTGTTTACTCTGAGCTTTTGAGGCATCATGGTTTTTTTCTTAGCATGTAAAGTTCCGATGAGTTTGAACGATTCGAAGGTTATAGACTTGAAGAACTATTATCTATGTGCTAATGAAGTGGATGCATGGTAAATTGATGAGCTTTTCACCATGTTAGGCTTGCTTTGGCTTCTAGCTTTACAGAATTCATGATTGTCGTAAATAGTAAGAACAAAACATCAACAACAACAATAATAATAATCACGAGCTTAATTCAATTAGCTTTAATCGTGAATGAGAAAGAACACTAGGGTGTTTTTCATTAGTTATGGCCGTAAGCATTCGCAAGTTGAGGGTAGAGCGGGCATCACCTGCCATGGAAACCTGCAAGCCATGAAGAGATTGACACACTCGAGCGAGGGGTCACCTCGCTAATCATGCTTGAATACTGGGTAATTGAAGATTATGAAAAGTGGTTAAAAGACGTGAACCATGAAAAGAGTATGCTCGCGCTGCAAAACCACTTCTAGTGATCTATGCCTCTTGCATGCTGCTTAACGCCAAAAACATAAATAAGTAATCAAATTCCTAAGAATAAAATAAGTAATCAAATTCCTAACTATTCTTAAAAAATCAGGTGCTTACTTATAATAATAAAAAGAAATTACGGTGCAGAAGCCAAAAACTTGTTCACTAAAGGTAGGGCGAGGCCATATATATTTCATGGAAGGAAAATTACACTCTTATGTATAGAGAAGGGGAGAAAAAGGAAAGAAAACCCTGAATATGAAGATTAAAGAAAAAAAAGTATTAACCCTAATCATACTTCTCTCTCCAAGAATAAACAAGAAAGAGAACCCAAGACAGACCCAATAAGATATCACCAACTGTCTGTCTCAACCAATCCCAAGCCAACACCTCAACTCTCCTCTCAAAGTTGACCCTCCAAATAGCCATGAAAACATGAAGGAGTGTACACCCTTTTGCAAAGAAATATTGAAACTCTCCGTCCTTGATAAAAGAGACCATGAAAATCAACCACCCAATAGCAAATAGGAGCAGCCCAGAAAATGAATCCGAGGTCCGGATCAGGAGCTGGTCTTGTGGTGTAGACCCCATCAGAATCGTTGCAGTTTCATTCCCATGTGTGAAGGTGTAGATTTCCTTCATGTGGAACATCATGAGTGTTCCACTTGTTATGGCTATGAGAGAGTGGAGGATACATATCACAGGAAAAGCCGATGACATTTGAGGGTTTTTGGGAATCTAGGCATCATGCTTTTTAGGGATCATTTTGAGGAGACGGGAAACAAAGGAACCAGAAGGAACTTCTCTTTTGGAGATGCCATTGAAATAGGAGAGTTTTGTCAGCGTGAGCGGGGAGATGGATAAAAACGTGTCATGTATCCATGATAAGGATCTTGTGGGGCCTACAGTAGTCATTACATCGGACTAATTGTCTTAATATTGGACACGTGTCATGTGATTAATCGTGCCGACTTAATATAACGACTGCGCTTCTTATCTCCACGCAGAGGTAGAAAGCTGAGTCATGGGCCATGGTTTTTAATATTATAATAGTAAAATAATTAGAAAATACTAAAAAAATAACAATTTAACGTTTTTTATGCCAAATTTATTTTAAAAAAACATCTAAATAAATACAGGTAGAAATATAATGCGAAACAATCTATAAATTAGCTCTAATTAGTGAAAGCTTTGATTTCTATGGTCTTCGCGAGTAGGTTTGGCCTTGTACATCCAAGATTTGTTCGGAAATGAATAGTATAAATTTCAGAAGCTTTTTGAAATTAATTAGAATAATGAAATGATGTATTGTTTAACTTTTTCAGATTTGTATTCTAGTATTATTTGATAAAAAAAA
>Ga0325414_1004695_pt1 | contig 14336 bp, 12 predicted proteins | sample PopdelMetagenome_8_FD_206183 | JGI IMG/M metagenome (GOLD analysis project Ga0325414, IMG submission 206183) | Populus deltoides microbial communities from Bellville, Georgia, United States - Leaf-PdKOR-R3 | ecosystem: Host-associated > Plants > Phyllosphere > Phylloplane/Leaf | place: USA...
CGCACACCCCTGCCATTGTCATTTGTCAAGGGACAACAGAAATTTGATATCTTTGGGCTCTACTTTCAGCAACCCCATAGATTCAGCCTTATTTACTAGGAACCACTGAGAGTCAAGAGGTTGGTGGGCCCATAAAGGAATCACGTGTGGACACGATGCTCCAAGGGAGGGAGGGACTGGAGGGTAGGATTTTCAAAGAAAAGGAGAGGGGCTATGAAAGTGGTGGAGTCGTCATCGGAGACCGAAGAGTTTATGGCTGGTTTTGCCGGAAAAAGGTCCATCATGTCACTGGCCCGCTGCTAGCAGAAGCTTAGGTGATTAGCTGATTGAGAGAGAAAATGATGTTTTTTTTTTTTAAGATTTATTGCAGCTTTTTGATGGATCATTAATGGTCACATGGAAGTTACTCCATTAGAGGCGTGCTGCGTCAAAAGTAGGTATTCTGCCCTCAACAAGTGGGTTTTCTTACTGTAGCATTATAGCGACTAGACAAATGTCCTTTTTAGTTTGGCAGCACTACTCATAAATATCACACTGTCACTTGATCCTCAGTTCTGTTCTCAAAGCAAATTCCACAATCATTGTTGGATGCATGAATTCATTTGTGTAGATGAAGATCTCTGGTAGCATATATATATATATATATATATATATTGGTTGGTGTGTGCGCCAGTGGGCATCGCCCCATGCCCTTTGCTGGCGCATGCACCACCGTAAAAAATTTTAACACCGCCGTAAAAAATTCGAAGGAGTTGTTCAAGGCACCTTGCCACTCTCGTCAGCTGGTTGGACGCGTGCCACCAGATAAGCGACGATATAGCATCAGGAACATGTTTTGTTCTTTTTTTTTTCTTTCCTCTCCTCGATGAACACACTGAGCATTGCAAAACAACACAGAAATCTAGTTATTTGCTTATTAAATTAAAACAAGTTATTATTTTTGTTATTGTAATATACTGCGTCTTGAATTTTTTATAAAATTATTTTTTTAATTTTATTCATTAATTTTTTATTTTTATATCAAGTTTGGTTTTATTTTTTTAATTATTATTTATATTTTTTTTATTTTCTTAATTGAAATTGTTTTCAATTTCATCTCTTGAGGTTTTGATTTTATTATATTTTTGTGTCAAATTTAATCCTTTTTATTCTCAAATCTATATTTTTTTTTCTTTTTGTTTGTTGAATTTGATTTTTTAATTTTATCCCTAATTATTTTGTTTGATTGGGAATTTGATATTATTATTTTTTCAAACTTGCCTTGTATGCTATTATTCAACCAAATGATCACATCACAAGTTTTGAAGATTAGATAAGTTGGCTTTGTTCTTTTTAAGATCCTTTTAAAAATTTAATTTCTTTTAATTTTATCGCTCAACATTAAATTCGTTGGAAATTAATATTTTTTATTTTGTTTTAACTTTTCTTTATATGGAGTTATCGTGAAGTCATGTCTCAGGTCATGGATTCAGTAGGTTCAAGAGGTTGACTCTGACTTTTTTATTATTTGTTTTTCAATTTCACCCCTCGATATTAGATTAGTTTAAAAATTAAGTTTTATAATTTTATTTAATTTACTTTTCATAAGGTTATTCTAATCTCATGACTAGATTATAGATTTGATGTGATAGTTTGAATAGACTCGAGTTAATTTATTTTTTTGTTTTTTTAAATTATTCTCCTTTTGATTTCCTCATTCCACATGTTAATTTTTACTTTGTTAATAAATAAAATAATTAAAACGTTTTAAGAATGTAGTAAAGGTATATTTTTATAATATTGACAAGTATTTATCTTAATTTTACATTGAATTATTGTTGATTTTTTTCGCTGTCCGTTTCTTCTTTTCTAATTATATTATTAAATTTATTAAATTTATCAGAGTTAATAACTAATATTTTAAATTTTTTTTAATTTTTAAACAACATTTACATCATCTTAGTATATGTTTTATATTGAAACAAAAATAAATCGGCCATGGCGCGGCGCGTCACCTATATAGCGTGTGTATTCTGAGACAACTTTCAGTGAATATCACTGGGAAGCGTAACGTCCTTGCGATAGAAACAAAATCATGGGAAACTGGATTTAAAAATGGGCCACTGCTTAATGAGCGTGGCTAAAAAGTCTTTAATTTATTCCAACATTGCCTAATTTTAAAACTCCACTCCTTCTTTCGACCACACAGGAACAAATTAGGACCCAGATTGTTAGTCGAGAAGTGAACCAGATGACCACTCCTAATCTGATCCTTACTAACTTCTGAGAGACAAAGATTCGGGTCCAGCCACTCATGCTAAGCCTGCATTGAAACTAAATTAAGCACCTAATCACACTTAATTAGCTTAGAATAATCGCCAAATATTAAGTATATTATTTCTTGTTCACTTCTCTGTGTTAATTTGAGCCAGCAGGAGGGGTCGTAGACGTCCAGAATTGAGCACTTTTGATCTTTGACACACTCGCCAGGACGTGTAATGGGGTCACATCCCCTACAACAGTCACCTTCTTCGCTGCAAAGTCTATGTTGAAAGATGTCACACCTGCGGGTACACAGACCAATGCTTTAGATCAATTAATTTGAGTAACTTAGGACAAAAGATTCACTATTAGCATCATTATTGGCCGATGTTGGCATTCTAACAGCCATAATTAATCTTGGAATCCAGCTAAAAGCATGAAAGTTGAATTGACTGAATGAAAGACACAATCCTTTGCTGGTTTTTGATTCATCAGTAGATGACCTCATATAGAATTTGATTGAAACAGATTACTTTTGATAAGTTATGTCAAATTAATGACGCCTCTCTCTCTCTCTCTCTCTCTCTCTCTCCATTTCTTTAATTAGTCTTGCCAAATACGTAAACGAAAACGAAGGTGTATTTGGAAGAAGACAGGATATAGAGACTTGCAACACTTCCTGGGTAATAATAACGTTTGAAAGAGAGAGCGAGAGAGAGAGAGACAAGGGTGAGCTATTGGATGCCATAAAGTCATGTCACATGTGCATACCTTCCATTCTGGACAGATGTTTCCTCACTTTTCCCTCGCAACCTTTGCAGTGTAATGATACTCTCAAAACCACTACCTGAAATCAGAATATAAGTAATTACACCGACGAATTTGACTGTAAATCCTTGGAACCATAAATATGAAGAATTGCACTACTTACTGATCTTAGTAACTAAAACATCTCAACCAAGTTAAGTGCAAACCTGATTCGGACTTGAAGATGAAGATGGTCTCGAAGCGGTAGATTCCTCTTTACTTAAAGCTTGAGTAATCATGTTGGGTTCAACAGGAACTAGCTGTGCTGAAACTGGATCATAGTCTGGTATCCCATCAACGAAAGCTGCGTCGCCCAAAAGATTTCTAGACGAGCCAGGAGGGGCAATAATAGAACCCCCAGGCTTAGCCCAGCTCTTTCTAACAATATCTTTTGGAACATTAAGAGAAGCAGCACTCTTCTTATCATCATCATCAATATCAGCTCGCTTAAAAGAGATTTTCTTGTTCTTTTGATCATTTGGTTTGGGTTTTGGTTTTGTAGAGTTCGAATTCTTGTTGCTGTTTTGATCACTGGCTTTATTCTTTGAAGTGCTTTTTTGGCTCTTGTGAAGTAGCTGATAAGGGACGGGGTTGATGGGTGGTGGTTGAGAAGTACAAGGAACTAAAGGGAGAGTTCTTGGGATTCTTTTTTGGTCTCTGATGACGGGGTTGCAGCGATCAATGGTTGGGCCACCGGGCTGAATGGTGGAGGAGGAAGAAGAAGGCCGATCCATGCTCATGCATATGGCTGTTGAAGCTTGAGATGCACAAAACATATCTATTTTCTTCATCTTCGGAAGTTGACAAGAGTGTGGCCTAGCTAGCTAGAAATTTAGAGAATCTGCATTTCAGAGAGAGCGATACAAAGAGAGAGAGTGAGAAGAACTTCTTAAAGAAGGTTGTTCGTTATGCCTACAATTATGCTTGAACAACTTGAACAATTTGGATAGAGAGGGAGAGTACTGAATGAAGAATATCACAATTTCACTACGGGATTTATTGTCTAATAAAGAAGTACGGATCAAGTGGAGAAGTTTCTACACTTGCAACTCGATCTTAACCAGTTGCCACAGCACGAAGTGTCTAATGACTGGTAATTTGGTATGTGATGAAGATGAGTTTTTCTTTTTGGTTGATGAAGATGAGATCTCTTAATCAAGCAGGAAATGCTTACAGAAAGTTGAAAGTTCAACCCATAACATCTTGAGTGGAGAAAAATGATTCATGCAGCAGATACAGATCACAGCCACTACTAGTAAGTTTGGAATTGGTTCATGACAGACATGCTTGTGCCTCCAGTAGTTTTGACATTGACATAAAGGGCCCACGGCACAGCCATACGAGCAAGAGTCCAAGCCTAACGGCATTATAGGACTGCATTAATTTGCTAGATAATTAACCCCATTGTAATTGTAAACTGTAAAAGGCACGAAGAAAAGAAAAGATTTGCACATGGGCTGCTGCTGCTGCTGCTGCTGCATTTCTTTTACTTGGAGGACAACAGGAAAACAGTGATCTTTAATGGATGAAAATGAGATGCAACCACCTCTTTTCCCAGATTTTAATGGGTGAAAATGATATGAACTGGGCGATTTTCTCTTTTTAGTAAAATATATCAAGTTCAACAATGTTAGTACAATATCCTCTCACAAAATCATCCTTCTTGGTTACTGTGTTAGACGCAGAGTAATTTTAACAAGAATTGAAAGTTAACAAGAGGATTAATAAGGCCAGATGATTTCCAATCCATTATTCTTTAATTTCAGAAGAATCTTGTCTGTAAAATCATATGGAGCCCACTGAAATCTTTAAGCTTAGATTAGCAGAGATCTCAGAGGAAATTTACATAAAACGCATTGTTTTGAATGTAACATTATGGCTTAAACAAGACAATTTTAGTGGTGTAAATTAATGTATGGCCTACAGTTTTAATGGTTAATTAATAAATAGTTGGGCAAGAAGTTGTCTATGAATTCAATATTCGAGAAGGAACAGCACAAGGGTCGAATGGGACAGGGCAACGGTAGACAGCAACAGCTAATGACTTGGGCTGGCCTAGGCCTATAATTATATCGAAGGAATATTTCTTGAAAAAAAAGAGGGGGGGGGGGTGTTGGATTTGTATCTACAAGAACTTGATGTTGATGGTCCATGGACAATTTTAGGTCATTGTTTGAGCACGAGACCTTGGGATTATAGGTTTCGTGCCTCCCAAGGACTTGTTAGTGTTAACCTGCATTTATTTACCCCTCCCTCCCTCTGCTACAAGCAAGCCTACAAGATCCTTAAATCCAGCCCAATTTCCATAATCAAATGCCCAAGTTGATAGAATTTCGAAGCCTTCTTGGTCCAAAAAGCAAAATAAATCTAAAGAAGATATGCAAGCACAAAAACAGCTGAAATTTGTAATTGGGCTGATGTTTCACATGTGAGTTCTACACGATTATTAAACTCAATCTAGAACATGACCCGGAACAAGACTTCCTTCATGGATTTGCAAATTAACTATGGGTTGGCGAATCACCCTAGATGTATCTTAAAAGATTGAAATGATGTCCTTTTCATTAATAAAAAAAAAAAAACCCTTCGAAGTTATCATGGTTGGACTTCACTCGGGTTTAGTCGGGTTAAATTAATTATGAATTGATTTACTAATCACCTCAAGTATGACCGCGTCAACTAAATTACACTAGATCAACTTTTGAAACTATTCATAAAACTTGACCTAAAGTAGGCTCCTTATTCACTGGTCAACAATACTCACACGATGTCCCTAATAATAATACAACGCAAACATGTTTAATAAAAGAGAAGCACATAATGATTATTATTTAGGATGGGAGTTATGTCTCTCCAATTCAAATCTATGAAAACATGGAGCATATCAGTGACTTTAAGGATGATAAAGGTGTTCTTGTGGCTGATTATAATGGCTTGAATATGAAAAAGGAGATGAATCCTGACAGTGAGCTTGGTGGTATCTTCGACAGATGAATCTTACCAAATATTACTTTAAAAAATAGAAGATCAACATGTAAATCATATATACCTTTGAAGAAGACACTGTATAGGGTTGTGTCAACTGAGAAGTGGAGGGTTACCAAAAATTTAAACTCTATTTAATTGGAAGTTAATAATCCTTGTCGCACGTATATATCGTCGCAGCGATCATCTTTCCAAATTAAGATATTTGGGTGAGGGTGGAAAGAACAAGAAATTCTTGTCCTTTATCAAGTAAAAAGGTTTAGAGTCGCCATCTAGTATTTTAGTCACTAGAAACCCTAACTAATCTTTAGAGTCTAGATAAAGAGACTAGGTGTGTATAGAAAGGATAATATTACTCCTAGTACACCCTATCTAAAGTAAGTTGTATTATTTATTTATTTATCTATTTAGTGAGATACTGTTGTGTTTTTCTAATCTTTAATTTGTCTATTGATCAAAGTAGGTCCATCCTAGTTGAGTGGGGCTTTATAGGTCGAGCCTATCCATTCTAAAACGTGATGTTTGAGAGCCTCACTAGATAGTCATGTTAGTCCAAGATTACACTAGAGAGCGGGAGATACGAGATCAATCCCTGTAGATTGCATGAGGTTTGAGAGTCCTACTACATAGTCATGCTAGTTCGAGACTACATTGGAGAGCTACAGATAGAAAATGTATGTCAAAGATACAATATTTTTATTTGAGAAACAAACTTACATTTTTACCGAGAACAGTGCATCATAAGGTGATCTGAGTTTCCAGTACAAGGGAGACTTTCTTCTTCCATATCCTAAAGGTGGTAGGTGTTTGTCTTGACTATCCTAATAACTTTGAATGAGTCATCCCATTTTAATTTAAAGGTGTAGTAAACCTTTAGGATACACCAAGCACACATGGGCTAGTTCCTCCTAATTCTTCCTTAAGATTTAATTTCCACTATGAGAATAATTCTGCTTGGAATGTCCTTTATATTGGTTGTCCTTATAAAAATGAAAAAGTGCATGTCGTAACACACTTGCCTTCTCCACTCATATATAATTTTCCAATATTTGTTTCACATTTAGCAAGCTTTTGTTTGGCAAGACGTAAAGCTTTCTCCATAAAATGTAGTCTTTTACCCTACTTACCTAGGCATCTAAAGCTATTAACTCGAGCAACTCTTCCACCATGAATATCTCCTTATTAAACCTCTTTAAGTATGCCCACGTGGACTTGCCCTCTAGCTAGGTAACATTAAATAGCTTCATTGATCTTCTCTTAGCAAGTATATTGATGCTGAAACATGCCACTAGTTTGGTGTAGAGGTCATTGAAGCCTCTAATAGAGAATGGCTAAATTATTATACTAGGTGTGCACAGACCCTCTGAAGGTTGCCGGAAGGATCTTACACATCACACTATTATTCTGGATAACCAGTTCCAAGCTATTACGCATGATTTTCACATGCTCCCTTAAGTTAGCAAAACCATCATAGTTGACTAAGCTTGTTTTTATAGAAATGTAGTCCCGAGGGATTTGAGTGTTCAATACTTATTTGGACAAGGAAGAACCCCTCACTTGATGGTGGTTGTAGAAATTCTCCTAAATATGCTCAAATACAGGTTGTCTCTTTATCATTTATATGTTAGGCTTTAGGGAGCCCGGGGGGTCTTGGTGTGGAATGTCGAGATCGGTAAATGGTGTCCATCCTATGGTTGTTAAGGGGAACACATCTAGAGTCCCCACTCTACCCGAGGGTATTATGATGGCTTAAGCAACTCCTGGAGGGACTTAATGAGCATTGTTGTAAAATACTCTCCTAAAGGTCATTCTGTCTAAACTCCTCATGATAGTGTTATTGTCTACATGTGCTGGAAACGACTAGTGGAAATGGAGTTAAGGCATTGTGTTGTTGAAGGTGCCAAAACTTCATTGGGTGGTAAGGCTTACTTGTTTCCCTTGGGTTGCCAACACGGCCTAGATGAGGAGTTGTACCTGATTAATAAGTTATTGGATGTCTGGCTAAGTAGAAATGCTCGCTTTAACAAGTAAATCTGTCATGCGTCCCGACTTGGGTGTGTCTTAGTTATCTGCTATGAAATGGTTTAAAAATGTCAAAAACAAGTTTTAGAAAGAAATTGGTGACTTTTTTTATCAGTTTTTCACAGACAACGCTAATTGATGATGTTCCAAAATCCAAAGTGCATGAGAATAAAGCTTATATGGTTAGATTAATCGCTTAATTTTTGCAATATAATCTATTCTCATTTGCCAAGATGGGTGGTAGCTTAGTGTGGGAAGTCAGGTACCTACAAAAGACCTCTTTTGATAGATGTAAGGACTCTTAGATGTTTAAATAAATATTTTTATAGAGAGTGCAATAATATTTTAGAGAGAGACTTTAAAAATATATATGCAAATATGTAGATAATAGACAGATTGTCTTTTTTACCTTGGTGATTCATGGGGTATTTATAACTCATAAATCTTATTTTTTTTTTCTTGAGTAGAGAAACTGAAGAGTAATTTTATCTTCATAAATTAATATTGTTAGTTAAGAGTTGTATCCACTTAAATGTATTAATGAGATGGAGAGATGTAAACCATAAGAGATTGTTGTACACCTAAGGGTGTAAAGGGTGTAGGATTCATAATAAAATGTATTTGGTAGGTAAAAAATCTTGAGGAACCTACATGGGTCCTAAAAAAAATCAAGCTCAAAGTGTTGGGCTTGGGTCATGCGGTTGGGCCTGATTGGCGTCCAAAATAAACCCATACACACTGCTTAGGTCAATATGTTCTAGGCTTTAACGACATGTTGAGTGATTGGACCCAAACACATTTCTTGAGCATATATTCTCTTTTTTTTTCCTTAAAGGATTTTTGGGCTCGTTAAATTTGATTTGAGTTAACAAAAAAATATTTTTGAAACTACTTATAAATCATGATACATCACATGAAATATTAATATATCTAAAATTATTTGTAGGTTAATGAGAAATTAATCTCAGTTAAACTTGAAAAAAAAATAAAAAAAATTAAATTATATTGATGAAAAATTGTTTCTTCTCTTTCACATATATATATATATATATATATATATATATCCCATATTAGAAAAAAAAAATTAGAGACTCTTCTTCACTTTAAAAGCCTTTATATATAAAGGTTTTTGTTGATTTATTAAAAAATAAAAAGAAAGTATTTTTAAAATTATTTTCCTTTTATTTCATTTTATATGTAGAAAGAAAGTCAGTTTTGAAAATCATCTAGACTTAATATTCAAATGCATTAGTTAAATTCATCTCATTTTGTTATATTATGTAATTTGTATAGTATGATTTAATTTATTTAATTCATTAATATTTTTTCATTGACATGCTAGTTTAATCTCTTATGTTGCATGTCTAATTTATTCTTCTTAGTTCACGAATTTGCTGTATGATCTATTTTTTTAGTCTTTTTATATATAAATTGTTAACACATTAAAAATTAGAACAAATGCTCCACGTAGCTTAAATAAAACACCTTTCAATCAATTTAAAGACTACACCTTATTAAATAATTAATTCAAGATTTAATTAATTAATTTATATCAATAAATGCATTGACTTCAATTAAATAAATTCAACTTTATTTAACTTTGGAAAAATAAATTAAACTTTATTTGATATAAATTTTACAAAAATAGAGGGCTTGTGATTCAGGGCCTGCACCATATATAGACTGGCTCAGAAAGAGAGCAGCAGTTTCTCATGAGCAGAGAAGGCCCAATTATGACACGGTATGTATTCCTTCATCGCTATGTTTTCCACACCACAACTTCAGAATTTGTTTTTAATACAAGCTAAGACAAGGTATTTAAAACATTGCAAGGGAAAAACTACACTAATATTTTGATTTTGTGCTAACAAGTACCAGGAACGACGAACACGTATATCTTCCAGCTGAAGTGGCACCTTTGCTATAAATTCCATGCAAACATGGATTACAGAAGACAGCCACTAAATGAATCAAGATATTGACAAGGTCTTGACACTATACATCGTAGTTCTGCCGATCATTTTATTTAAAGCCCTTTCCCTTCATCTCCATTCAAAATGCGATTCCGGAAATCATTCACCATGAGAGGCAATCCTTCTCTCAAAGAAATTCTTGGCTCCCAATTCAGCAGCTCCTTCGCTTTACTTATATCAGGTTTCCTCTTATGTGGATCATCAGCAGTGTTGGGTTTGAATTCTATTGTTGCACTTGAATCAATAGTCTCCTTGACAACCTTCATAATACGGCGGAAAGATTAAGTGCCATCATCAACTAGGAGTTTCCATCTCTCACTATCTCTATCTCTATCTCCCCATGCACACACACACTTGGGAGTAAGCAATTCTAAACTAATAGCCTTGTTTTGAATCTCACCAAGATAAGGTGATCACAGCACTCGGAAAAGGAATCCGCGTCTATTTAAAAATAAGAAAACTCTAAAATTTGAAGGAAGACAAACCTCTGCAAGCTCGAGCATAGTGAACTCTCCTGGGTTGCCAAGGTTGAAAGGTCCCACGTGCTCGCCTTCCATTAGAGCCACCAGCCCATCAACCTGTCAATGGAAAAGGCTTTTAACATACTTTATCATGTTAACCTTTTAAAACCTAAACAGGAATCCTAAAACATATTTAATGTTCAAGATATTCTCTGCATTTGCAATTATTCTCTATTTGGTTCTTTAAAAAAATAGAATTCATCAATTCTAAGACCTTCTTTTCCAAACCCTTATGCAACCACTTCCCTGATTAGTGGCCATGAATTGCAACTACAAATGTGTTTTGAGTAGTTTGCATTGAGATAAAGGATCTCAAAGGCCATACAGCTTTCATGAAATTTTAGATGCTGGCAGTAAAATGGAAATGTTGATAACAACGTCATACCAGGTCAGAAACATATTGGAAGCTCCTAGTTTGTTTCCCATCCCCATATACAGTCATTGGCTGTTTGCGAATGACCTGCAAACATTGTTCAACTAGTTAAAAAAAAATTATAGAAAGCAGAGCTTTATTTAGACATCCCAAAATTCAAATGGCAGTCTATTGCCGATGTCACTGCTTGAAAAAGGAGAATAATACCTGAGCAACGAAATTACTGACAACACGTCCATCATCCAAACACATGCGAGGCCCATATGTATTAAATATGCGAGCAATACGTACCTGCAAATGGAAAGAGCCATCATTAGCCCATTTCCCGCCAGTTAACTAAGCACATATATGCAAGAGCAGCCATTGCAGGATAGAAAAATAGGCAACACAGACAACACAAAAAGGCTGATATCATATCAACACAGATGACATAAGGCTTAAAGTGTTGCATTCTCAGCATTAAATAATTGGAGAAATTCACCAGTTGTTATGAGAAAAAAATGGATACAAGCTTCTTTTGAACCCAAGCTGCGGCAACAGAGGAGACAATGAATGCTAATATCGCTGCAAACTATTCGTCATTTTCTATAACTAAATTCATTTATTTCAATAGTAGCTATTTTCACCAAAGACCTGGGCCAATCTAACCCACCCTTTACTGCCCACACAAAGGCTATGGGTAGTTCATCAAGTTTACTAGTCATCAAGCTAAACAACATATTTCTATAAGCAAATATCATTTATTTCAATCAGTAATTATATTAACTTAAAACCTGGCTTATATCACCCATCCCTTTTCTACATGCGGCAGAGCCCAGGAGCAGCTGATCAAGCCAACTAATCTTTGAAGAAGTGAAGATAAATGTCAAGCTTTGAGGACTTTGCATAAATAGGAATGGGTGAAAGTTGGACCAGTAGTTTAACAGTGCCAAAAGGAAGGGTGGTGTTGTCAGTTTCCAGTTTCATGCAACCATTTAAACATTGTAGGATGTGGACATCAGGCACACCACGTCAAATTAAATTGATAACATTTTGAACAGGCAAATTCAAGTGGATATGAAGACAATCCCCCCTGCCCCGCCCCATCCCTTCAACCTACCCAAACAAATCAACAATTATAAAGGAAGTAACACAGATGGACTGGTAGAATGCTGAACTGTCAGAAGAAAGGATACCATTATGCCTGACAACTCCATGAAAAATTAATTACTTTTATTCGTTCACATTGTATTCCAATATTTTTCCGAAGACAAGTGACCAATCTAAGCAGTGTTGAGTTCATTTTTGAAGTAACCATAGCAGATACTTCTGTAAAGACATTAGATTCATGTTGAACCTTTGCAGTTATTTCAAGAAGAACAATGAATAAAATCATGCCTGAAAACCATGTTCTTTCCAACATTAAAATAGTAGACCATTATATTGCTTTCTACACAAGTACATTACGTGATTTCTTTCAAATGAAAACACTTCCATGAAACATAATGAGCCAAATCAAATTATTTAGGCCCTCAAAGAGGTCAAAGCCATGCAACAAATCAAGGAATTGGCTTGTTGATTGCAGGCCATTCTCAAATACCGTACGCTCAAAAGGAGAGACTAATCAATAATAAACTCTATTTTACCAGAGATATACAAGGTAGGCTCCAACTCAGTTCACACTTTATTGTCTACAGAATTGATTGTCTAGAACGCACATGCATCAACTTATTGAATATACAAATAAAAGCTTAACATTTTATGACTGCCATTTCAACAACAACCAGTAATTTTTGACGGTGCATGATCCTGTAGAATTGCATTCATCATCTGAAAGGAGCAGATCTATTGAGAAGCACCGAGAAAAACCACTGATATACAAACAACATCATGCAAATTTTATACACCCAAAGATCCTAATAACAAAATAAGCGTGTCATTATAGCTTGCACCTTGCAGTCTAGTAATATATCAAAAACAATTACCTCGACATCTGCACCTCGGTGATAATCCATGGCTAGTGTTTCTGCCGTCCGTTTTCCTTCATCATAGCAACTCCTCTCACCTAACGAATTCCAAAGCACACCCTATCAACAAACACAGTACATTGTTGCATTAATGAAACAAACAGATGTTTCTAACTAGCATCTGACCTATTGGATTCACATTTCCCCAATATGTCTCCTTCTGCGGATGCTCAAGCGGATCTCCATAAACCTCACTCGTACTGGTTAGCAAAAACCTCGCCCCTACCCTCTTCGCCAAACCCAACATATTAAGCGTGCCCATCACATTAGTCTTGTACGCAAACAATTCACAGTCAAGGATCCAAGAATTCCAAAACAAAAACACACGAATCACACACACATAATTAACATTAATGACAATTAAGAAAGCTTAACAACTTCATAAAAAGGATATAATAGTCTTGACTGGGTTATATTTATAATGAACTGGCGAAGCAGGACAAGCCAAGTGATAGATCTGATCAACTTCTAACAAAATAGGCTCAACGACATCATGTCTAATTAATTCAAACCTCGGATTCCCAAACAAATGAACCAAATTCTCTTTCCTTCCTGTAAAAAAATTATCAATCACAATAACCTCATCACCCCGCGAAATCAATTTATCCACCAAATGACTCCCAACAAATCCAGCCCCACCAGTAACCACGATACGCAAACTCTTCCGGCCGATCCCAGCTGGGACGCGGCCTGGAAACGTCCTCTTAGAGAAAAACCCGGAGGACCCAGAGGAGGAATCTTGGTTGCCATGGTAAATTGAAGAGGAAAGAGAAGAATGGGTGGTTGGATCAGATGGGTTAAGGCGGGAGAGAGTAGGCTGAAAAATGAAGAAAGTAGAACCAATTAAAATGCCAACAAGAATGAAAAGAAGGCGCTGTTCTTTGAAGAGATAATTAATGGATCTAGGGAGAGATCTGGGGTGTTTTAGCATTTTAGGAGAGTAAGATTGGGAATTTGGGATTTCTTCGTCTCTCCTGTGATTTAAGCTTGTTTGTTTGTGTAATTGTTTCATCATCGTGGGAATTGGGATTTCTTTTTTTCAAAGTTTTGGAGACGGAAGAAGAAGAAGAAGAGAGGACTAGTGGTGTTGGGTTTAAGCATCAGTGGTTTCTTCTTCTATTCTTGGGGAAGCCAAAGAGGAGGACCGCCATGTTTTTTATCACGCCGGATGAAATGTTTGTTTTTCCGCTGATAAAAAGTTTTAACTTTTTTATCTTAAATTAATTTTTTATATTGTCTTAGTTTTCGATGTAAAAAATAAATTTAAAAAATATTATTTTAATATATTTATAAATAAAAATTATTTTAAAAACCACAATACTAAACTAACATAAAAAGAAATTCTTGCCTGCCTTGTTTTTCTTTAATTGTATTATTTATTTTTGTCTGTTTTTACCCGGGGAAGGAA
>Ga0325414_1004696_pt1 | contig 14335 bp, 9 predicted proteins | sample PopdelMetagenome_8_FD_206183 | JGI IMG/M metagenome (GOLD analysis project Ga0325414, IMG submission 206183) | Populus deltoides microbial communities from Bellville, Georgia, United States - Leaf-PdKOR-R3 | ecosystem: Host-associated > Plants > Phyllosphere > Phylloplane/Leaf | place: USA...
TGAGCCTTTGAGCCTCTATAGCATCGAACAATATTGTTCAAGAAAACTTTTGCAAAGAAATGACGCCAATTTTTTTAATAAAATTACACTGATTTTTTTAATGAAAGGATTTCGTTGAACAAGAACGGCTAAAACAGTAAAAAAATTCTATTTACAAAGATAAAATGACACTTTTTGAAGTGTATTTAATGTTTTTCATTAAGAAATATGACGAATTTTGATAGAAAAAAAAAACCCACATGATAATAGATCATGAAAAAAATTGATAAATCGTTCCTTTTTGGATGAAATGGGAATTGTGTAATACTTTAGGGATCAGAATGATAATTTCCTTTTTCTTTCTTGCTATTATTATTATTATACTTGAATTTTCTTACTTTTGGCAGGGACATCGTTTTCCGAGATCCATTCCAATTCTCAGGATTTGACTCATCGCTAAGGCTTTGAATTTCAAGTAGAGCATGTTTGGAGATATTTTCGAAAATATATACAATAAACTAACTTTGTATACAAATTAAATAACATGCCAATATATTAATTATCTTGGTGTTCAATTATTTCTTTACCAAGACGGGAGAAGTGAAGTTTTCGTTAGAAATTTGTTTAAAAACATGATTAACTGGTATATTTAAGAATAAATTAAAAGTGTGTCCATTTATTTTTTAAGTTAAGAATTTATTGGAAATTAATCTCCAACAAAAATACTTTAATATGAAATATTAATTTGTTTAAAAATAATTATTTAACCTATAAATTAAAGAGTTAGTTTTTCCTAGCTATTTTTATATTTGTTCAACTGAATAGTTTTTATTTGTACAAAAAATCAAGTTAATTTTGCTTTATAGCTGGTAATTAATAAGGCTGATAAATAACAAGGATTAATTTTAGTTATCAGAATTAATTCTACATTATTTTTTATTTCAAAATCCAATATAAAAATGGGTCCAATGAAGAGTGTTTCACACGTATTTTTAATCTTTTTCACCTCAATTTTTTCAAATTACCTTCTTCCTTAGTTTTAAACTCTTTTTTTTCTTTTATTTTCCTTATATTCTAGAACTTGATTTTCTGTTACTGCAAAGAGATTTTAAATAATATTTACTTTAGAGCTCATGAATCTTATTTAAAAATACAACTAAATAATGTAATGTTTAATTTTTGAATCTTATAATACAGATTATATTTATTTTGTTTGCACCAAAAAATTAATAATAAAGCTTTAAAGATAAAAAAAAACTAATCATTGATAACAACATATTTTTATTTATTTTATATTTTAAGTCGGATATAATATTAGATTTTATCATCCATGTCACTGATAATTTATAATACAGCTTTAAGTCGGAATAGTATTTTTATATATCCATTATTAATACATAATCTAATAAATAAGCATTATATTTTTTTTATTCGAACAATAAAAAAAATCCTTTACACCAACCAATAATGAACAGGGAATCATCATTTTTCATGTGCAATGTCCTCTTGGGAAGGTCTTTCGAAGTTTTTAGTTTCAGGTATACGATCCCATGCATGTTTGTAAATAAATAAATAAATAAATAAATTCCGTGAAACATGAAAATAATTTGATGAGAAATTAAGTAGTCTACACAGTAACAAGGGATAAAATAAATACCGATTCATTTTTATATTTTTTTACTTGAATAGTTAGATATATCAAGTTGAACTAAATTTTTATATTCACGGATTATATTACTAATTTTTATGTATTTGTGTTTTAAACAGGTTTTATTTTAAGCGTGATGTCATGGCACCTCTAATATTAAATCTAATTTTTACATATTGTATTACTTTTAAATTCTAAGTCATCTCACACCCTTTTCTAGTAAAGAAATAAATTATTTTTTATTATATTAAAAATATTTAATAAAAAACCCACTAATAAAAACTTTGGAAACCAAAACATTTCTTAAAAATAATAATAATAATAATAATATTTAATCTATAAATTAGCAAACATAAAAATAAAATGAATACAGAGAATCTTGGTTGACTAAAGATGATGGATATTTTTATCGTCTGACCTGGCCTCCCAGAACGATAAGGCTTATTAGTTGGGTTGTGTGGTTTAGTTTTTATGGTTGAAATTGTGGTCAGATATAATTTAATTATATATAAAATTCAATTATAAAAATTAATAATTTTTATTATTTATAATTTTTTAATGAATCTCACACCCAAAACCCCCTGAATTCAGACTGGTGGTGCACATATGCAAATCGTCATCCCTGTGATTTGAACATATAAATTACAATTAACTTATCCAAACGTGGCAGTAATTCAAGCACACCCGCCATGCACATGGCTCCATATGGTGTAAGGATTTGACACAAAGGGAGCTCACCCCTCTCGAGGACGAAGGATTTGACACAAAGGGAGCTCACCCCTCTCGAGGACGAAGACATTTCTGGTATCGCCGTCCAGGCAATCAATCAACACTTGGCACGTCTCTTGGAAATCGACAAGAGAGACATCTTTTATCCAGTCACACCATAGCAATTGACATCTCTTACTTAATTTTCCTTCTTCTGTTGCCTGTGCAAAAATACAAAATCATGGAGATTTTTCCTGAAAGCTTTCCGCCATGAAGATTTTGAGGTTCGTTTAATTAAAATTCTTCGCCTACCGAAGTCTACCAGTCTAAATAAAAGTGCATAAAGCAATATTACTCCTAACTGAAAAGATACATAGCATCCAAATGTTGAAGATTTCCTGCTTTCTGCTATGTTCTAAATGGCATCATGTCAAGCTTGGACCACCGATTGAATAACTCCATGCCAAGAAGCCCTGCTACCAGTTCTGCAACTTCAGCTAATGAATTAATGCACAATATGATTCCTGCTTGTTGGTGGGATTGGTATGGTTAAGGGATTTGCTCTTTCAAATCTCGCGATTTAATTTTCAGATCAAATGGCAGAATTTAATCTCTATGTGCAACAGATAACCTGATCATGAGAAAAGGAATAAAAACCAGTTGTTTAATTAGAGAATGATCATTGATGTACTCATCTCGAAAGGCAAAACACTTGCAATTGAACAGGTATACACTACATAGGAGTTCCATCCGTGAAGCCACAAAACTTGAGCCATATTTCCTCGGTGAAGAATCAAGGAAATTTGTTAAAGCCAAAATAATAGTAGGAATACATATGACAAGAACATGAGTGGCATTGGTTTCAAAAAGAAAAACAATAGTAGGACTAGCTGCTGAGGATTAATACTTGAAATCCCCTTGGCATGGTTTCTTGATCAAGCCCATCTCTTAGTAAGCTTAACTTTCATGCCATGCTTCATGTGAAGAATAACGGACTGGCTAGGGGTTACAGTATGTTCATCTACTACTTGAACCTGATAATTGTAGATTATAGCAGCTACAACTGCCTTCATTTGAGTGAAAGCCACATCCTTTCCAAGACAAGTCCTAGGTCCTGCATTGAAAGAAAAAAACTTGTAAGATGGCTCATGTTTCATCCCTCCTCTATCTGTAATCCACCTTTCAGGCTTAAATTCGAAGCAATCGTCTCCCCATACTGAACTCATCCTTCCCATTGCATATAAAGAAAACACGATTTTCGTCTTTGGATTGACTCGGTGACCGCTTGGAAGGATGTCTTGTCTTAGAGGGGACTTGAATTCAGAATGAATGGGTGGGTAGAGCCTTAAAGATTCACACAACGCCCCATGTAGATAAACCAGCTTTTTTATCTATGTCAAATAGCCTCCGTCTTTCAGCTTCTTTTTTCCGGTAGAGTTGTTTTCAGCTCTTCTCTAATCTTGGCGCCTGCTGCTGGATTCTTTGAGACAAGCCAGAAAAACCAAGACAGACATGAACTCACAGTGTCTCGTCCAGCAAGCATGAAAGTTACAATGGTGTCTCTTAGAAACTCATCATCTGATTTAAATCCCATATTATAATCTTCACTCATGTATGAGGTTACCAAATCAATACCTTCTCCATCCTCTTCCATTTATCTGTTTCCTTTGCTCAATTCTTCTCTCTTCATCGATATAATTTCGGCTATAATGCGATCAACTGTTTCCCGAGCTTTCTTAAGTTTCTTCTCTTTTCCAATTCCTAGCCATCTTTGCAACCTCCAAGTGCTCTCTGGCAAAACATGTCGATAAAATATTGCTTCCATAGCTTTCGAGAAAGCAACTTCTGGTAAATCAATAGAGAGGCATCCGGGGTCGAAGCCGGTCACAACCACGCATGTAGCATCAAAGGTGAATCTTTGGAACAAATCCTGCAAGTCCAGCACTAGGCTTTGTTAATTTATACACGTGCTCAAGGACTGGAATTAGGCCCCTTTCCACCTTATCTTGGATAGTCTTAACTCTTAACCAAGCGTTGGTAGAACAACAGATGATTGACCAATGCTTGAGCAACTTTCCTCTGGTTTTTCCACAAATCCCTGTCGGCATTGATTATCCCATCTCCCAGAATATCGAATCTTTTATTGAAATCGGACCCTTTTTCAAAATTGGAAAATTTGAGCTCATTATGTAGTGTATGTTGGCTGGATCAGCCGTGACCAACATGTCCATGTCACCAAACCAAGGGCCTTTGAATTGGACAGTACACTTGCTTTGCTCTAAAACATCTGTGACCCAGTCATGAAACCGGTGGACTTGGAAGAGGACGCCAGGCAGCATGCCAATGAGTGGCCAGTTCTTTGGAAGGCCATTATTTTTTCATAACCAAAAGATCAGGCTAAGAAAGCAAATGTGAATCGGTTAAAAACTTGTTTGGATTGAGAGACGACGATAGAAATATTAAATAAATTTATTTTTAGTATAATTTTGCAATGAGTTTATATCTTTTCAAAACATAAAAAAATATGGGAACATATTTTCTCTGTCCTATTATTTCTATTTTCTTTATCTCAGAACTAAACGTTGTCTGAAGAATGAGATGATATTTAGAAATGAAGATAAACTAATCCTCCATTAATTTAGCTCAAACATAAGGAAATAATTGAATAAGTTGCATTGTATTTTTTTTTAATTTTTTTGATAACTAGAGGAATATAGCAAGAGAAACAAGGCGAAGGAGAACAGCCCTAGTATGCAGGAATGCCTCCACACAGAAACAGAGTTGCCAAACTAAACTACCAAGCTAAACAATCTAACTATCACTGACTATTTTAAAAAAACAAAAGAGGTCTTTAGACCAAGCACCTGCTAAACCAGCCATTGCCTCTATGGAATGCAATACAAACAAGACCTGACTAAATAACAAACCATCTCCATCAAGAGCCATAAACAGAACGAAGACAAAGGAAGACCCACAAATTATCTGGTTGATTCAGATCCAAGCAACAAATTCACTTGTTCTGCGCACTCCCTGTTTAGCCAGGTGATCTGCCATGTGATTACTCTCACGATAAGAGTGGGTGAAAGTGATTGAGCCAAAACATGAAGCCAATCTCTCGACTAAGGAGAAGAGTTTATGGTGCAGCCAAGGTCTGTTATGAGGATTATTCATCCAGCTAATGACGTTGACAGAGTCAGATTCAATAATAATATGCTTGTGATGTAAGATACAATTAGAAGCTGAGAGTTCAATAGCTTTGACAACAGCTATCAAAGAGAAGATACTAACAAGTTGCATTGTATGTACACTTCAAATCCGGTTTAAATTCGGGCCCTCGTCCTTTCAATTTCTTAAAACAGGGTCTTAGCAGAGGGATCTTCACTAGCCATCTTACCCTGGGCCCATTAATGCGGGCCTAATTGTAGCTTGAGAAAAAGAATGAAGAACAGCTAGACTTTTTCAAAATGAAAAATTGGTGCATAATTAAAAAAAAATTTATTATTATTATGATTATTATAAATAAAGGAGTTCTATCCTCGTCGTGTAGCCATTCAAGTTACAGTTAGATATCATTGATTGTTTATACAGACAAGCGGATAGCAGCTGGCCCCAAAAAAAAATCAGCCACAATTAGTGCGGGGTCCCCTACGTCTCAAAAACATAATTTTGCCGTACATGATGGTGGAGTAACAGATTCCCTTCAGCGAGAGTGGAACTTTAGGCTTTCCATCAGCTTGGATAATAATTTTTCTACTGGAATAAATGGATGGTAGGATCATTCTGACAAGAGGATTAAATGTGCTGAGATACCACATGAGAGAAGAAAGAAAGATGTTTAGTGTTGTGGCTAATGTGCAGTATGGCCGAGTCTATAGATGAATAACTTGTTAATTACGCAGTATATTTTGCGTTTAAGTGTTGGTTTGAAAATTTCATGTTTAAATTCTATGGTTTCTTCAACGTCTGTTGTGTGGCCTAACCCCTCGTGTAAGGAACTATGAGCAATTCCTGCTTAGTGCTTAGTGCTTAGTGCTTACTTATTATCAAGATGAAAGAGCCCGCCACTATTTGCTTTGTACTTTTAGCATGCAACTTTATGCAGTATATTTTGAACTCTTTGTTAATATTATCAAGATGAAAGAGTCTGCCACTTCGTGATCTTCATTTGAGACAACGGCAAAATAGTAATAGAGAGGGAAGGAGAAAGGAAATGTGGAAATGGGGTGTTACGTACAGAGAAACGTTGTCTAGCCATCTCTTGGTGAGGTGGTGGCATAAATGGCAAATTGACATCCAAAGGACGCAGAGAGAGTGGAATTTTGGAAGGGAGGGACTGCTACTGGTTCCTTCACAAGAGGCAACGAGCCATTGCAGGCAGGTCCAGGGACGCTGAACACGGTACTTGGCAGATCCAGGCCCACCTAAAGCAAAAGATTTTGTTTGGCAAGCTGTGAGAATTACTCTTCCTAGACAAGCTGATATTTTTAGAAACATCAGTCATCATCAACCACACAGGTTGCTGAGTGTGCTCTACAGATTTAAGACGTGTAACATTTGCTCTTCTTTTGTGAACATGCACGGGAAACATGGATTGCTAGTGCGTTGGGATGTACACCAGAAGGGGTTGGCTCCGTCAATTTTGAAAGGCTAGATGTCATTGTGTTATGCAAGGAACACAGATAAATCCAAAACGAGCAGTGTGCTCTTTCTCCAGAACCTAAAATGAGTGGCGGGGAGCAAAGCATGTCTAACCATTCCACCTTAGGTGGACCGGTCGGAACTCTCGGGTGGCAAACAGGGACTCCCAGGGAAGATTGGACCCGACAATGCCCCAAATTTCTAGGTGGCAATACAGTCCCTCAACTCTCTATGGTGGTCAAATTGGTCCCTAACACCAACACTCACAACTAACCTTTCCACCTGTTGAAAAGACCTGCATGTATCGTAGGTACAGACTACAAAGAAGACAGCAGACTACACCTTCAACAAACAGTCCAACTGTACGAACATCTCCTTCGGCTCCAACCTTGAAGATCAAGATGGCTTAACTGTTTCGATAAAAACGTAAAAGAAAAGAGGGAAAAAGATGGCTCAACTGTATTATTATTATTATGTGATTCATAAGCACCCATACAGACAACAATGGGTTAAAAACACAATCTAACAGCTACACAGTCACAAGATGGTTTTCAAAGAGTTTTGCTTATGGTCCAATCTACACTGGCTATTGTTCTCAAACCAATGGGAATCCACTCATAATGATAGTAACCAGTTAATTACAACTTCACACCATATTAGAACTATTGAAATGGTTTACAACATTTCAAAGTGCTAATATTTTGCCTAGTCTTCTGCAGCATGCTGGTGAGAATAGGTTGCTAGCAAAAGTCCCAGCAACTACCAATGTGCTGCTTGTAACTCGTCTTGTATTAGAATATGAAACTAGCAATAACTGCAAGAATCACGAACATAAACCATTTTGGAATTTGTTGCTGAAGCGCAGAAGAGGCATTCTGGCACAAATTAAAGCCATACCAAACATCTCTGGGGATGAAGGTATTGTAAGTAAATGTAACAGTCCTCGAATAATAACCAGAAATCTGCACAGTGTCAGGCTTCCAACCATCTCGTCCACTTCTGTAGAGATAGACATAACATATCTGATATGCACATGGTCCAGATATCTGAAATGTATCGGAGGAACACCGCTCAAATGTTCCTGTTGATGGATCATCCAACCTTGGTGTATAAATCTGAAAAATAAATTAAAAAAGCAAGCTTATAAATCAAATAATTTGGAACCATTCTCGAACTTCTTGCTATCAGCAACAGTTTTTCACCGAAAATATACCAAAAGTTCAATATACATCGCGAAACCAAAATGTAACACACACCACTTACAACGCCATGGATAAGAAAGTTCCAAGGGGAAAGAATGAACCTTTCAGCTCATTTAGAATCGGATGGTATTGGGGGATATACCATAACTCTTAATAACTCTATCCCCTCTACATAGAAAAAATTTCCAAAACCCCAAATTGGATAGGTAGAGAGGAAGATAATTAACTGGACGTAATTTTCACTTACTTTTCCATTATTACCTTGGTAATTCCCTCCGTCTTCTAGTATTATGAACAAATACAGTCATGCCTTTGATTCTTTTGTTGTTGTTTTTTTCCTGAGCACCCTCCAATTCTAATTAAATCTTCCTTTTCACTCTCCTCTGCCCTCACATGCATACACATACCCAGTACTTGCCCTCCTATTCAATATCTTCCCTTTCCTTTCCTCCCCTTCAAACACATTGTTTGCCGTTTTATTCTATTTGTAAATATACTTGCAAACGCGATATTGTAGAGGAACACAGTCCTCCTACTACTCATTCTCAATCCCCCGCTACTAATATTCTTAATTTCTCAAGAAACCATTTAGCTAGTAGTAGTCTTAACAAGTAATATTCCTCTTAAAAACAAGAAATTAGTTCCCACCCCATTACACTTCCAAGGCTCAGCCACTCACAAGTCATTACTACATACATTTTTTATCAAAAGGTCAACTTGATCATAAATTCTAGGTTTTAGAAGATAAATTAACAAAAAAAAAATGTCCTTTAATTAACAAAAACCAGTATTGATGATTATCACAGACAACATTCTACAACATTAAACAAAAATATCTAGAATTAAGATTTAATCAACAATAAAGGGTTTGTCTTGAATCCTACAAAAAAAAATAAAAAATCTCCACCTCATAAAATCAGTTCAAGACCAAACCTGATTGCCATAAGCATCACCAAAAGAAATACCGATCTGATCACGAGTATATCTTGGAGAGGAACAGCTTGTTGAGATAAGCACCGTGTAGTAACAGCTCCCTGCATTCTTTAAACAAACAAAAAAAAGGAATTTCAACTTCTCATATTCTAAAAAGAAATGGAAATTATTCCAAGCAATTGTGAATATAGAAAGAATCAATTAGTGGGGAACATATTAATTACCTGGACTAAACTGAGATTGAAAGACTCAAGCGGTTGAGGCTGGAGGTGGCTGATTATTGATTGATCAGCTTGTGATAGGCCAAGAACAAAAAAGAAGGCAAAGTAAGAGAGGAGAGAATGATGGGAGTTTCTCATTTTGGCTAAGAAAGCGCTCAGAGGGAGAGGGGGAGGGGGAGAGACGTGGGGTCAAGAGAAAACACAGGCTAGAATTTATCTATAGAGTTTTGTAGGTATTGACATAAAAGACAAAACGAAAGTAGGTGTCTTTCTATTTGACAACATCGACAAGCTTTGTTTAATGATAGGATTTGCTGCTACAGATTTCTTGCACATGAAGGGTTCGTTAGGGAATGTGTTCAACAGCCCAAACCGGTTCGAAAATTATCTGGTTAAATAAATAAAGAGAAAAACATAAAATAAAATGGTTTTGGCTTGAATTTCATGATACATGTTTTTTTTATCACCTCCATCTATTTTATTCTCAATTATTTCTATATTTTTACTTCAATAACAATTAAAATAGTGTTTGATTACTCTCAAAATAAAAATAAAATAAAAAAGATGAAAAAAAGACATATTCCATGTACTTCTTTATTATTTTAAAGATATATAAATTTATTCTAAAAATATTTATTTTATATATTTAAGCTCATAAATAGTGTTTAATTATATTATATTTTTATTTTAAAAAGAAAAAAAAACAATTAGATGTTCTTGAACATCAAAATATGAAAATACATTTCATATTAAAATTGTAAATAAGTAAATATATTGTATATACTATTTCCAACTATTTTATAGCAGTATTTTATAATGTACAATACATTATTTAGGATTATTTATATTTTTAGAACTTATAAATTAAATTATTTATTTTTAAAATTCCAAATATTTTACGAAGAAAAATATTTAGATAGAATTTTCCAAATAAAAGAAAAAATTGCTGTACTGGCAATTGTGCCTAGTTATCATCTTATTGGGCTGTGCTCTTATTTTAGTCCATGAATTATCAGTTTTGATCCAAGAACCAACTTACTGGGTTGTATTATTATTTCTTCCTTTCAGGTGATCTCGTTGCGTCCATGGCGGGTCGGCCTATTATTTGATTTATTGCATGAAAAATTTGGATATTCATATTTGATTTATTTGGTTTTAGATATTTATTCAGTATCTATTATTTAATATCATTTATTATTCAATATAAAATAAAAGGATAATATATAAGGTAAGGTTGTGTGTATAATCAAATTATAAATATTATATGTATGTGAAATGCTAAAATTGGAGAATGTGTATGTGATATTGAATGGAAGAAATTATAAATATTTTACATACTTTTATATAATACTAATAATTATGTATTGAATTGAATTTTATAGTATTTATTTTCTATCTATTACTCAACATATAACAATTTTAAAACATTTATTTAGAATTGTTTATATAAATTTCTCGGGTTAAATTATCGCCGACAAGCAATTATTATGTTTGCCTGTTTGGGATTGTAGTAACAGTTACAATTTAAAATGTTTTTTTGTTTAGAAATACATTAAAATAATTTTTTTATTTTAAAAAAATTATTTTTGAGATCAACACATTAAATTCTATCTGGTCTGTTTGCAGATGTAAATTGCAATCATACAACACACTGTCCTTTTCTACTCTCCCATTCACTTAACCTCATCTCTCCACCAACAGGGATTTCATAATTTTTTAAACTGGCTAGGAAACTCCATCACCAAGACAGGAACGGAAGAGATTGCATTTCTTTATTGACTTCCCCAATTCTTTAGGGCTTAATTAAATAACAAGGAGGAGCCCATTTTCCTTTTGTTGCCTATAAGTACAAAAAGATAGCACAGAGAGATTCCTTCAAGTTGCCTTTTACCCTTGGAAGGCCCACCATAAAGATTTTAAAGCACCCGCCGAGCTCTCCTCCTTCATAAAAGTGCATGAAAACAATACAAAGCTACTTGCAGAAATATTACATCCAAATGTTTAAAGATAATCTTATCTGTTCACTGTTTTTGTTCTGAACTTAGATTCACTGTTTTTGTTCTACACATTGATACGTTTTGGTAGTGGTAGTGCTGATACAGATGCGGGCCCTGCACAGTAGTGATAAAGATTCACCATACCCATCCTCCAACTGATTTGTTAATGCAAAACATTACCACCATTTCCTACACAATTTGCAGAAGTTAAAGAAATGCAAGAACAAGTTGACATGACTGCAGTCATTAATGTCTGAACTAAACTTATGAGCATGGAATTTGCTCTTAGAGACCAAATGAACGAAGGAAGGAATCAAACAGAAATAAAACTACAAACACAACGCAAAGTAATATCAACAGGTGCTGATCTTGGAGTTTTCTTTGGCAGACATTAATTATTTTTATACATTATCATCTCTCCTATATGTCTAGATCCATGGGCTTGGATCATAGCATGGTCCTCTCAAACAAATTCACCATGCCTATTTTCTTTCATCATGATGCTTGACACCCAACTAGCCAGCTAGCTAGCCAAATCCATTGCAGCTGTCTCCAGCCAACAAAAAGGAGCTTGGACCACCATACCACCACCAGCAATTGGTGGTCTGCCTGATCCATATGATGATAGGAGGCTTCAGTTTAACTAGCTAATGAAATTACAGCCCAATTACACAACATGTATTTCTGAAAATTTCTAGTCCTCAGACTCAAACGAATTACAACTGTAGTATACAACATTATTATAAAGAATACATATACCAAAAAACTGTAGTAACAACTTGTAATAACTGTGTCTATATAAAATTTCTTGTAAAAAATCTGTCTTCTAAAGCTTGGGTATATGATCTTCTTCACAAATTGGATCCCAAGTACCCAAATCACCATCTTAACTTCCTCCAATTACCACTTGTAACCAGGTTGCTCATGCTCTTTGAATCTCCTCAAAACCCTATCAATAGCAACATCAAATGCATCTTTTATTGTCTCTAAACCTCCTTGAGGTCTAGCGTACACAAACTTTGGTATATATTCAATAACCTTCTCCCTCATTCTGCTAATCCTATCTTCGCTATAGCTCTCAAGCACTTTCCGAATCGATGTAGTCCCATTTTTCACTTCATTTCGATCTATAAACACTGAATAGCTCTCCGGTTCACCCGGTAAGAACCACTCATATTGATAATAAGCAGATCTTTTCCAGAACAAGACCGGAATCGAACCAGCGATCATGCAATCAAAAATCGACCTTCTTGTAAAACTGTCACCTCTAGGCTGCAAACAAAATGCAGAATCCAAGAACGTTTCAAGAATCAAGGACGTTCCATTAGAACATTTAGAACCAGCACAATCCACAACTCGGCATGAATCAGACTCATTCCTACAATGATTCGATAGCAACCCTCTAAAATCATTGTTGAATTTGCTACGTTTCGCACCAGCAAAACAGAAAAGGTTTTTCCTGTTACGATTTCGAACAAAATCCTGCCATTGGACAACATCATTGTCCCGTCGAGGGTGGAATCCGGTAGGGTAGGGGACACCAACATCAAAATAATCCCACGGATTCCGTTCAATCAAAAGGCGAGTGATGTTTCGCATACCTGGCTTGTAAATGCAACTCGAGCCCCAATCTTCGTCCTTGGACCGTCGAAAATCCCAGGAAATCCTTCCCATTGTCATGAAATGATCCCAACCCTCATTTCTTTGAAAATACGGCTGGTCTTGAACCCACTTCAGCATTATCTCGCAGTGAAAGTCGCGTTCTTTAGCTGATGAGTTCTTGAAAAATAAAGATTTTCCGACAGCAAGTCCAGCATAAAACGGAATGTAAAAGGCTGTCGCATTGTTGGGGTCTTGAGTTCTGCACTTGTGATTCAAAATTCTGTTGTGGACAAGAATTTCAGTCACGAACTGATCAGTCCAGTACCAGGCAGGAGAAAGATTTTCCGGTACAACACTCGAGATTCCGGTGGCTACAGGGCCAAATCCGTCATTCGACAACGCAGCACAGCTTGAACTCCACGGGTTCAATTCATCACAATTGCTAACCAATTCCTTGTTCAGAGCACTCGGAAGATCGTAGACAAAGATTTTGCCAAACTCGCAGGAACTTTCCTCTTTCACTGTGCTGGGAGCGGTGGTTGCAGTGGTGATGGTGGTGACGGTTTGGTTGAGGTGTTGGTGGTGTCTGGTGCTGAAGGGAGAAGGGAAGTGCTGGCGGCGGTGGTGTGAGGATAGAGGAAGGGAGCGGAAAGCGATGAGGAGGAGGATTTGAATGAAGAAAACGGAAAGGAAAAGACATATGCGAGGTTGGTTAAAAGAAGGGCAATGAGCAGCAAGAAATGCTTTAAGTGACTTGAATGAGTCTTTTCTTTGGAAATCAGGTGGAGTTTTTGGTTTCTTGATTTGGGGTTCAGGAGAAGATGAAGCATTTGAGAGTGGAAGCAGCATGAGAACTTCACCTTTCCGGCTCGCCGGAAAAAATGGTGGTGAGAGATAAGCGAGCGTGTCAAGTGAAGATAGTTTCTTGATGTTCGTGGAGTTTCTTGAGTTGTGTCTGGGCTGATTAGGGGCTTTTTGTATCCTACAAGGTTGTGGTGATGAGCACGTGTACGGTAAGATTTCGGGCTGAGGAAGGAAGGTAACCGACAGGAAATTGACACTGGCATGTGGCAGGGTTGCTGAGGTTAATAAGTAAAAGGTGGAAACTGAAAACAAAGCAACAAAAATCGATTTTTAAAAAAAATATTGCACAGATTTTCAAAAATATTGATAAAATAACATGATTTAAAAAAAAAAAATAGTTTGATAGCTGTTGTGATTTGAAAATACAAGTTAACGGAAAACGTGACAATTAAAAAAAAATATTAAATGAAATGTACACATTACAATAATAAAAAAAAAAACTACGAAAATACCTAGAGGCTAGAAGTTTTGATTATATTGTTTTTGTAACAATAATTAATTTAAATTAACTCGATGATCGATTAGAATCATTTTCATCCAATT
>Ga0325414_1004698_pt1 | contig 14332 bp, 6 predicted proteins | sample PopdelMetagenome_8_FD_206183 | JGI IMG/M metagenome (GOLD analysis project Ga0325414, IMG submission 206183) | Populus deltoides microbial communities from Bellville, Georgia, United States - Leaf-PdKOR-R3 | ecosystem: Host-associated > Plants > Phyllosphere > Phylloplane/Leaf | place: USA...
AGCATTTGGAGAAATATTTAGGGTTGATCGTTTGAACACAAGAAGAGAAGGCCAGACGTCTTCATATATAACTATGGTCGGAGAAGATGGGTGACAGCCTGACAGGCAAGGATTAATGGATCAGTACCCCAATATATAACATTTATTTTCTGGGTAAATGGATATGACCGCTTCCATTCCTCAAGCTCTTCAAAACAGTCACAACTTTAGCCAGCACAAACCCAGGTTCTTTCGTGTCAGCTCCGACCATATCTGCCAACAACTTAAGCTTCTTTCTTGCTTCTTCATGGTAAAACAACTCATCAATATTGCGTTCTTCATCGTTCAGTGCTGTATCAACGACATCCAGTCCCTGATGATGACATGAGGACTCTGCGTCAGACATCGAGTCAAAGTCTTCCTCGAAGGTGCTAGAGTGCTTGGACGAGTCTTCCTCACCCGGAATCTCCAGAACCGTAGACGACATGGTTCTCTTAGCCCTGCCTCTCTCTTTCTCAGCAGGCCCACGTATAGCCGCAATCTTCATGCAACCTAAGTTGTCAACGTGGGTCTCGGGTTTAGAGTACAAGGCTGTAATGGAATGGGTGGAAATCCCATCTCGGTACTGTTGCTCAACATTACAAAACAGCTTTGAAACCGTGGAATTCTGATCTCTTGAATGCATTGTCTGGTGGAGATCAGTGTAATGGAAATTAGAGGCATCCTAAGGGGTTTTAAACTGGCGGGACAAAGGCTTTCAATTATTGCCATAATAATTAGAGACCGTTCAGGCCACATAGAGAGAGGGAGGAAGGGCGCCCATTGTAACTGGAATAATTAATTAAATTGTCATGATGGAGATTAAATGGGACAGTTTCTTTCTGTGCCCCTTCCACAGCTGGAACCCATCCCTAGGTTGGTTCTTCTTGTGCGTGAAAGTAAACATATATAAGCCAAGCTCATGGAAGATACTAAGAACAGTTAAAGGAAACCTAACCCTTAACAGACAGCAGACAAAGATCAGTCTGTTTCCTAATCATTTGTGTGCTCGAATGTTTATGGATTACAACAGCCAAATTGGTTGAAGTGGGTCATTATATATAGACCGGACCGGAGCTACATCCAAGTTAACACATTACACTAACGATTAACAATTAACCATTACCAAAGTAAACTAAAAGGTTTTTTATTATTCCTTTCATTGCTCACACGCCCTCATGCGCACTATGCACTGCCTGCTATAGTGCGCGTGGATGATCCTTTTCATTCCTTGATCAGTTATTAGTTCAGGATCTTGAACCTTCTTCTTTTTTCTTTTTTTTTCCTCCAGTTTTCATACTTTTGTGTTATGTTCATATGAGGTTATTTACTCTTTCTTTCATTGTTCCTCAAGATCTATATGCTTGTCTAGTTGACTTTTTTTTTTTTTGCTCTGTTAGCAATTGTTTGTTTTGGTCAGTGAATCATGTTATGCTCATTTATTTTTAATCCTTATAATTTGTTTCAATTAGAGTATTGTGTTGTGTTTACAAGGTAAAAAAATGTGCTCACATGAAATTAATTTTCAATTTTACAAAGTATAATTTGATTTTATCAAATTAAAAAGAAAAAAATAACATGGTTGAACACAACATAGAAACAAATCAACAATCCATTTTCATATTTACTATTTATAAGGCACATAAAACTACAATTTAATCTTTTAATTGCTACTTTTTTTATTTGATATCATTTTTAAAATTGATTTTTTTACTATTTCATCACCTTTTATTTTTCATTATTACTATTTTTATAGTTTGGTGGGTTTTTTAAATAGATTTTTTTATTTTATTTTTCAATATTGAATTGATCTTTTTAAATTAGGTTGGGTCTACAATTTAATGGTGTGGATTTTAGAGTTTAACTTAGGTTTAGAAGATTCTTCGAGCTTATTTTATTTTTTTTTTTGTAAGATTAAATCTTTTCAATTAACAAAATTAAGAGAGGCTAGGTGTGTGTGGATGTATCCTTGGAGGCCCACTGTGAATCCAATTTTTTATTCCTAGATACCTGGCCTTTTTCTATGGATTTTTCTAATATATATTTTTATTAAAATACATTATGAATAAAATATTTAGCATGATATTTAAATTATTATTTAATTTTGACATAGTTTGTAAATAATGTTATGAGTTTTTATGGGAATATCAACAATTTCTTTTTCAATTATCAAATATTCAATATGCAAAAAAAAAAGATTTATGAATATTCAATGAAGAAATTGTTTTTTATTTTTAATATATTTTTGACATAGTTTCATCAAATTTAATATTTTTTTATTAAAACTTGTTTTTGAGATCATAATAAGTTTCTATTTAACAAAACTTTCCTTCAATTTAAAAACATGCTTTAGGATACCAAGGCAAACTCACAGAATACCCCCTACGAAAATAGACATTATATAACTTTATTGTACTGGAAAAAACTATGTTATGAACCTCCTTTTTCAATGGAGAAAGGATTTCATTTTTTTTAGTATTTTTGAAATAATAAATATATATTTTAATAATAAAAAGGAGTTTAGATCAAAAGAGATAAAATTCTTCTTATTTCAAATGATTGAAAGTTTTGCCAAAACTTTTGTTTTATATGTACTTTCCTTTTATTCATAAAATGTGCTCCTAAAAAATTATTATGCAGTAGTTTTTAAGATGGTTAGAGGATTTTTATGATGGTATAATCATCATAGATTGTTTTATGGATAATTATCTATTAGTCTTATGTACAAAAGTTTTAAAATAATTTATACATTGATATTGAATAAGAATAAAATATCTATTTTCTTAATTTTTCATTGTAAAATTTTTATATAATGTTCTCGAATAATTATTCTCATATGTTTTTCATATAATTATGTAAAAATTATTGATTCATAATTTTTTAATTCCTAATTAAAACTTGCTTTGATGATCATAAAATTTTTTTTCTTAAAAAACAACTCCTCTCATAAAAAGAACATGTTTTTGTGAAGATAAAGAAATGTTGCATTAAAAAAAAAACTATTTTTATTTTTGTATCACTAAATAAAAATATTTTTATTAAAAAAAATAAAATTATTAAACTCAATCAAGCTCATGACCTATATATATCACTAAAAAAAATCATTATTTTAATATATATTTTTTTTAATAAAAGAAACATTAAATCATCATCACTTTGAGTTTTGTTAAGAAAAAAAATCAGGTTTCATTTGATTCGCGGATGCACTCGCTAAATTAACTAGTTCAAATTAGATCAATTGTCATGTTAATTCAAAACCTAGCCCTAACCAGAGGTTAGAATGACAGGTCAACTTATTGACCCACTAGGTTAGTTGAGGTTTAATAACACTGCCTAGAGCAACTACCTAGGAAAAAACACAAGGAGAAAGGTTATTTACTTTTTCTTTCATTGTTCCTAGAGACACGTGTGCATTATGCAGTGTGTCTGGGTTGGGTTTTTTTTTTTTTTTTTTTTCCTTCTGGTCCTTTAGCAATTATTTGTTTTGGTCAATGAATTTTTTATTTATTTTGTCCTTTCACGTTATGCTCATTTATTTTTAAACCTTGTAATTTTTTCCAATTAGAGTATTGTGCTGTGTTTGCAAAGTGAAAAAATGTGCCCACATGAAATTAATTTTTAATTTTACAAAGTATAATTTGATTTTATCAAATCAAAAAAACAAACATGAATTGAAATATAACACAAAAACAAATCAGTAGTCCATTTTTCATATTTATTATTTATAGGGTGTATAAAACTACAATTTAATTTTTATTATTTTAATTGCTACTTGTTTTATTTAATATTATTTTTAAAATTGATTTTTTTATTATTTCATCTCTCTTTAATTTTCATTATTGTTATTTTATACTTTAGCGGATTTTTTTTAAGAATTTTTTTAATTTTATTCTTTAACATCAAATTCATATTTTTAAATGAGTTTGTGGATCTATAATTTAACAAGGTATGGATTTTGAAGTTTAACCTAGATTTAAAAGATTCTCTTGGTTGATTTTTTTTTCCTTTCATGTAAACTTAAGTTTTTTTTAATTTTATTTTTCAGTATTAATTTTTTAAGAGATTTTTTTTATTCATCTATAATTTTTTTTTTATCTTTTATATAGATGAATTTTATTTTTTTTACATAATATTTATTTTTTTATTTTACTTAATCAATTTCACACGTGTTTTTATTTTTATTATCATTTAATTGGATGAAAAATTATTTTAATAAATAAATTTAATAAACAGCAAGATAAATATTCTTTTTTACAAAATTAAATATTTTAATCTCCTCTTATCTCTGTTTATGTTCTGTTTTTTCATTTATTAATACAAACTTCTCGATTTATCTGATCATATATGTATAAGTTTTTTAATTTTCCCTTAAAATTTTTTCCTATAAAAACATGTGGAAAAATGCTTGCGTATAAATTTTTTTTGTTAAGAAAATATATCCAACCAGCGGCAAAAACACGGGTAAGTATCTAGTGATGATCAATTGTGCGCTGGACGAATTGGAGGCTTGCTGGGCTCTCAGTTTAGCACACGCCCAGAAAATTCAAACTGTGTTTCACAACATCTAAATGCGAAGAAAGGAGATTTTGAAAGTAGAAATAGAGCTAGATAACGAAGCATTAGTAACATTCGCAGCCTATATGCTAGTGGAGAAGATACAAAATTGGAGGACAAATTCCCTTCACCTATAATGAATTTTCATGCTTACCCACCCTGAAAGATGAGGTGAGATAAATGGGAAACACCATGCAAGCATTTGGATTGGACGCTTCCCACAGGTCACAAAGCCCCCACACTACTCCTGCTGCCTACGCACCGGTATTGCACACATGGAATGCTGCATTCACGAGCTGAGCCACATGCGCATACTTGATTCATGATTTTGAACCTATGCACTGATGGCTAGGTTTGTGGTTACAGATCATCAACTGACCCCACTTGCAAATATTCCACACACTGGATCCGTCAAGAACCAAGACCATTGCATAAAAGAAGGCGACTCATGCTTGCTAGTTTATCTTCCTTTACTTGGTCATTTGTGGTAGACAAAAATGGGTCTATCAAATCCAGCTTTGCTGCCTGACAAGCCATCAGTAATGTCCTCTACCCGTCTAAATCCAATCTGCAAATACTCAGAATGTCATGTACATGAAAATCTTAAACAGAGGCAGAGACTGATAAAGAAGAGACCCATAAATGTCCATTCCTCTGTTCAATCAACCATGTTAATAGGGCGAATCATGAAACATACCTTATCCAGAAGAATTTCCCTAAAACTTTCTGGACGAAACGTTATAGTTCGATAATTCATTGCTGTTGTCTGCACAAGTGGAAAAATGCCTTCACCACATTGAAAAGTTCGTAATTCGATAATAAAAATCTTGAGTTTTAACTACATTGAAAATCCAGTATGTTTATCTAACAATCCTAAAAGGTTTTTATTCTGTTGTTTCAGTAAAAGAAAAAGATATCCACACATCCAGTTCCTCCAATCTGCCAGGTGAAAACCGATTAATACCTCAGAGACACGTCGATTCTTCTCATATGACTGCCAAGGTTGAGGTTCTAGCACTAGAATGCCACCCTGCCAAAGGTAAGACACTAACCTTCAATGTACACATCAGAAATAGTGTTGTGTGCTAATGAAACAACCATAACTAAATTTCATGAAGAACTTTGTAATGACAAGAAAAATATTTAGCTAAATGCATATCACATTTACCGGATGTAGAAGCCTCCATACTTTTGAAAATAAAGTAATCAATCCATCATCCCCCCAGTTCAGATGAATCCATTTTGTCACACTCAAACTGCAAACACACCATAAATCACATATGGCCATATCCCTCAATAATGTAAATAATGCATATAAAAACTTAAAAAAGAATCAATATTACAATAAAGTACAGCAATGGCCAATGAGGATCTACAAAATGCCAAGAGGTCATTCAGCATGCATGCACAATGAGAAGGGGTAAAAAAAGATGGAGAGGATAGTTCTGCAAGTCAAGCCCTCTGATTATTTTGTCTTCTATCAGCAAAGCCTTCTTTGAAGAAACAAATTTCAAGATACAGTATCTAGAAAAATAAGTAGTAAAACAAAAAATAAGGGGAGTTAAGACACCTATTTCCATGTTACTCTAGATTTAACTAAAGAGGGTGAATGCACCTCCTAGTATGTTAGTTTAGGTTTAACAAATACAATAATGTTCAAGTAAGGTCACTACAGAATCCGTCACATACAATTGCATGAAAGGATATTAATTTGGACCAGCTGTGACAGGAATCCACTTTTCTAAAGATTTTAGATAAAACAGTGAAGATTTAATAGGGCTGCCCGATTGAGAAGAATTAAGTATCTAGGACAAGGCAAAAGAATATTTGACAGGAATTTATTCCATCTAGTCCAGTTCATTTAATGGAACATGAAGATTTAACCTTATGTTTTGAAAAATGAACAAAAGAACTAGGACAATGCTATATGAAATGAAACACCCAATATGTGAGGCAATAACAACCCACTAATTTATTCAACTCTATGGTCAAGATCCGTTCAGTTGGCCAGCAGTGAAAATAAAATGATCTCATTCTATTGACTGTTTTTCTTAATCATGCCTTCATAAATACATGTTCACAGGACATGAAATAAAGAAAGGAGGAACTTACCAAAGAATTGTATCATATTGCTTCTCTGATGGACGCTGACTCTGAACAAAATTTTCTTGTCGGAAAGAAACTACATCAAATAGATCTCCTTTACTAGAAGCTGAGCTGTCCTCTTTTGACTCAACCGAAGAAGCAGATGCACTATGCTTGGCACCATTTACTTTATTTTTAACCTCCAATCTGGTAACCTTTGTACTGTTTTTCTCAACATTTTCTGTTCTTGCAAATTTTCTCAAATGCCAATATGCATCTGAAACTCTATCTGGAGAATATATATATATATATATATATATATATATGAAAGAAACTCCATTGGTTTAGCAATCTGAACACTCTTCCACATAACACAGGAACATATGCAATCATTAACTCCAAATAAAAAAAGGGAATGTTTTGAAATATCACAACTTCTATCTGAATATAAATATTACCAGAGTCGATGTCGATTCCGAGAATGCTTTTGCAGTGAAACTTCCTTGCTGCAATATATATCCAGTATTGCATTAATTACAGGTCAAAATATGTTAAAACTAAACACAGCATAAATTGCCCTTCAACTTTACTACAAAGAAAATTCCTTTTTGCCTAATTTCTGAAATGTGAAATGTAAATTAAAAGGAGCAAGAAAAAAAAATACCAATTTGAATGGTGAGAATGCCACTATTGCAACCAATGTCAAGACAATCCTTGCCTTGAAACCAATCCCTCTCAAAGACCTTAAGTCTTGGGTCTCCATCCACTTCATTAATCTGTCATCTCATGAATAAATAAATAAATCATAAATTACTATTAATAAATATATTAAATGAAATTAAAATACTTACACGATAACCATAGTAGTTTCTATAATTGCCGAATGGAAATACAATTTTGTGTTTCCTCTTGTTGTTGTCTTCAGAGGTAACTTCTTGTTTTGTTGTTTTTCCTTCACTTTTTTTCTCCTTATCCTCTTTTACTGCATTCTTCTGATCTTGATCTTGATCTTGATTGTGATTGTTTTGGTTTTCTTCTGGATTCTTCTTATTTCTATCATTTTGCTTCCGCTTCCGCTTCCTCTCCATGATTCCGTTTTTGTTTTCTTTCTCTCCTGTCATTTTGAGAGTGCAGCGGATGGGTTTCTATCTGCAAATTTTGTTAGCAAAAAGTTGGGGTTTATGCGTCCTTTTAAGAATAGGAAAAACCAAGAGCCCCCATAAGCTTTGCCACGTTAACAAAATCTAGACCATCCTGCCGCTCCATGGTTTATAAAACACGAAAAAAATTTGACAAAGAAAACTGATCATCTGGAACCAAAGTTTAAAGGTTGGAAGATTTCACTTTTGACAAATCGAAAGACAAAAAACTAAGTTAAATCACTTTATTCATTGTGTTAATCCGAAAGCAAAGGGAGCATGTTTATTTTATTTTCATTGTTTAGCCCCATATTACCTTATTTATTCAAGACTCGAACGTTGTCCATGTCAAGCAAACATCATCCAACATTACCCGAATCCATTCTTTACATACCCAGAATTGTTCAAAACTATAATGCAAAATCTCAATGTGTGCGAAACCGACAATAGCAAACTCAGTTTAGCTCATCATTAGTTTACAGCCAAATTAGATTTGATAATCATCATCATGCAAGGACCAAAACAAAACCCCCCATATTTAAACGTCTAATTCCTTTTCTTCTATTCTGATTTTTTGCATGCAGTAAACAAAAACGAAGAAAAGGATAAAAATCTTACCTTTAGAGTTGCGACTGTAAAGGGGTCACTGTTTGATGAAGATGGTGAGTTGGAAGTATGCGAGGCTAGCTACTATTGTGAGGATGGAGCTGCTTGGGGTGGCGACGTTTCGGCCTTTTCTCTTACCTCTCCAACCAGCGGCTGCTATGACTGGTATAGAATGACAGAGGCCTTTTGTTTATGGTTTTGAGGGATTTTTTTTTTCTTAGTAAAGGAGCAATCGATTTTTTGTTTTTAGAGAAGGGTCGGCTGGTGTTGATGAATAGCTTCGCAGTGACACCGTGTTTTTTCTAAAATTTGATTTTAAAAAAAATATATTTTTTTAATACTTTAAAAATATTTTAATATATTTATAAATAAAAAATATTTAAACAAACAACCATCTAACCTGTCTAAATGGCTTTTCTTTTCTGTTTTTTGCTTGGACCGGTAAATTGGGCTTTACATTTGGTTTAGAGTCTTTAGACATCTTGAATAATAGATTTATTTTTTTCATTTTTCTCCTTTTTTTCATGAAATAAATAACATACAATTTAAAATAAAATTGAAATTGAAAAATATATGGATTGGTATTAAAAATATATTTTTTGTAGAAGTAATGAAAAAATATATGGATGATGTAATTGAGAATTTTTAGAAGTATTATTTTAAAACCTGAAAATTTAAATAAAAATATAATAATTAGAGTGGACATGCGGCATCGCTCGAGGAAAAAACTAATTACTCGCAATATCAAAAGCCTATAAGATTAACAAGCTCTGGTTGAAGTTTCTCAGCAATAATGCAAAGAAAAGAGCTTTCAAAAATCAAAAGTAAATGGAAAAAAAATACAAATAAAACATAGTTTCATATGCAAAGTCTTAACATGCAAAACCACAATCTTTCTTTCATAATGAAGGAATCAAAACAGAACATAATTATTAGAGTTATCTTTTTCGATTCAATTTTTATCAAAAAAAAAAAAACCAAATCCAATTTTAAAAAAAAAAACAAAATCAATTCAAACCGGTTTAGCTCAGTTTTTTCTTGTTTGGCTCGATTTTTCGGTTTGGTTTAGTTTTTTTCCGGTTTGGGTTCGATTCAATTTTTTCAGTTTCAGACTTATAAAACCGAAACCAAACCAGCTGGTTTTTTTAAAATTTTAATCTGTTTTTTTTTTCACGGTTTGGTTTTTTCAATTATATTTTTTACAATTTTCTTAATTTAATCGATTTTTCAGTTTTTTATTCACCGCTGATGATTATAATCGTTTCATGTTTGAAACTAAAGACAAATGAAGGTATTGCATGTATACATTTTTTATTTATTTTCTTATGTAATTAGTGTGCTAAGTTTACTTGATTGGTATTGCATGTATACATTTTACCTTTATTTAAAAAATCAAAAGAGAATTTCCTTCATGATTGTACCAGAGCTTTGTTTCCAAGTCTTTGAACCTTTGTTTTTTCTATTTGAAATCTTGAATCAGTACAAATTGAGAACCTTGAGGCCCTTCATTCCAGCTAGCACGCTCTTCTAGCACAAACCTCTTGCTACAAACCTGTACCCTTTGTATAACAAACAAAGGGAGTGAGAAGAAGAGGCGTTAGAAATTGTACAGTAGGCTGACGATTGAAGAAAACCTTTGGACATTCATGCTGTACAAAGATACTAAGCTTTGGATATTCACTTGGTATGATGATATGAACCTTCACAAAAACCCTGAACATTCAATTTTCCATGCAAAACGTCTGGCAGTTGACAATCTTGAGCTCAGAAATGGCTTGTTACAATACACATCGATTAGGTATTCTACGTATGCTTACATAACTTTCAAAACAGGCTGATCAAACACTAGTATTTTGTAAAAAATCCTCTCTTTCAATCAAACAGAATGGAGAAAGCTGCCACCAGTAGGTTTGTAGCTGCGAATTGCGATCCTGTGAAAGAGACCAGTTTATCTACAAAACACTAATTGATAACTATCTCACAAGCGATAAATTTGGACGACAGTTTGGCACAAGATTAGAGTTGGGCATGGCATATTGATGCTGTCCTGAAACTCACTCCAGTTCCTTGAGAAAGTCAATGTTATCTACAAAAACCTGTCATAGAAAATAAAAATTGTAAAACGAAACAAACATTACAGATGCAGAGAGTTCCTTAAATTCTTCATTGTGACGCAAAATTTACATTGGAAGATAGGATTTGCAATTGAATATGCAGTTATACACATGATAACAGATGATCTACAGGCAAGTTTCACATCTTCAATTTGTGAGTCTTGTAATGGTCTTTATTCAGTCAAGCCCAAGAACAAACTCTTCAGTTATTAAGATGCCACCCTAGGCTCATCTTGGCCAGTGTTTCAAATATAGTAAGAGAAAGAAAGAAACCAGACTAAAACATCAATGAAATTTGAGTTACCTATAATTCTAGCAGGGATCTGACTATCTAGTCCTATACCATTCAAATCAAGAAAACTTTAGCAGCCCTGCCTTGCACAGGGACATCCTCATTCTCATAAAGAAGTCTCTGTGTAGTAACTCAAGTGATACACCAATAACATTATATATTGATGAAACTTGTTTACTGTCAACAGTACTTGTGCTGTAATTAAATAGATGAAATATGCTCATTTACTCTCAACAGATCATGCAGCTGTGTCGAAGATATGACAAAGAAATGCCAATAAAATCACTCAATGCAAGTACAATCTATTCCAACATTACTGCTTTGATAGCAAAAAAAATGTCATCAGGCAGAAACACAAGGCAAGAACTTTTTAAACTCGTACCGTCTTCCAACCATCCGGGTCCAAGCATGCAGTTATCTTGGTGCTGATACCAGGCAATGGTCCAGGTTCTCGGGTAACTTTCCCACCAAAGAGTTTAACTGCTTCTGCAGTTCTATAGACATCATCGGTGCCTATTGCAATCTTTTACAATGATAGAAAGGAAAAATCAAAATCACAAAATGATTCAAGAAAAACCAATCATTTTCATCAAGTACCATGATAATAAATTCCTCGTGAAACAAAGGCACATAAACAACTATAGCATTTCAAGAACACCACCAAAACACAATTCCACCACATAGGAAAAAAGTCCATACCTGAGCATATGCATTTCCTTTGTCATATTCAGTGACCCCATAGTTGTATGTCAACTCCAGCACAGCATTTTTATCTTCAGGGCCGTAACCCATCATTGCTATTGTATACTAGTAGTTGAAACAAGATTATGTCAGTTGGCACAATAAATCAGATGTCAAACAAGGGTGTGTAGAGAATTTTTTTAATTAATCAAATTAACTGATCTAGAAATGCAAGACAGTGTACATATTCAATTCAGAGATACATAAAAGGATCAAGTTGTAATGGCAGTTTGTCATGAATACACAAAAGATTTGAAACATAATGCAAAGAAGCAATGCATGCAAGAGGATCAAGCAACAAGTAAAACATTCAAGTACTTTCTCAAGACCACAATTTGATATGGAAATTGGAGATAATAAAAAAGTAATGTAACACCTATTTAATGCAGCCTACCATGGGTTCTGCTCCATGTAAGCTATGAAAATAACCTTATTGTCTCTTAGGGAGTGTTCTTTTGTCATAATGAAATGTTGGTTTTCATCCTATATCCCATCTAACCTTATACAAAGCAGCAAGCCAAACTCACGAGCATCCACATAAAGGATAAAAGCTTGAATGAGGCCTCAACAAGATTACATCCGAAGATTAATAGTGCCTTCCTTTTTTTCTGACTGCACTCCAAACAGTCCACACTAACTTTAGCAAAACTATTTTACTCCCACTCAGAATAGCTACAGGAATTTACATATCCTTTTCTGCTGCTTCCGGTAGTACCAGGTATACATACTTCATTGTCAAAAGAAGGAGGGATCTTATCCTTTATATATCAATTATTTGATCCAATCATTCATCATAGAAGATGACATCAATCCCAAGAGGGGAGAAAACTGGCATGAGTGGGATGTCACTTATTAAAGAAAAAGCCAGAACCCTAGATGCCAAGATCCACATGCACTCTTAAGTCTTGGCGAGATAAGTTTTGTGACTGGGGCAGACTTCTCTTCTATATGATAGCACCTACCCACTACTTATACTATTAGAGAACCTTCTTGAAGAAAGTTCGGCAAAGTTACTGTTCTCTTCTTGCCTTGGGGGCAATGAAAAATAAAAGGTTTAAAGTTGGAAACGTACTAAAGTAAATACACCAGCTAATCAGGCCTAATTTTAGTGATTCTAAGAAACTAATTTGTTACAGGGTATAAAAAAGATATGAATATGGTGAACAACATGCATTTAGCAAATGAGGCCAATTTACCTTGTACTCTGGATTATCTCGTTTGCGAAGAAGCTCCATGCCAAAAGCCTACATCATAAAAAAAATTTTCAGATTATCACTGTTAACATGATATAATCAGCAAGCAGATGGTTGCTTGATCAGGCCAGAATAACACACCTTCTCGTAAAAATTTATAGAGCGATCAAGATCACCAACCCGAAGCATAACCTGACAGAGTGGCTCGGGTGTGGGTCCTCTTTCCAACAGTTCAAATTTATAACCATCAGGATCTTCAATAAAAGCAATAACTGTCCTGCCACCTTTAACAGGACCAGGTTCTCTGGTCACTTTGCCACCCTTGGCCTTTATGAGTTCAACTGTCTTGGCAACCTAATCAAAAGGGAACATGGAACCTAGTTCAAGTTTTTCAGGAACCATCAGAACAGCTGACTGTCCAAGATAGTAAGAAAAAGAATAACTCAAGGACCAGTCATTTTAATCTGACTGCAGTTTTAAGAATAATAAATTTTAAGAAAGAAAGTTTAGCCATAGAAAATTACATCCTCAAGTGCAATGCCAAAATGTCCAAATCCAGTTCCAATATCGTAGCTGTCAACTCCATAATCTGGCAGCATTAAACAATTAAAAATAAACACCCAAAAAAATATACAAAAAATTCGGAGACATCAAGTACTGAATTGTTTTAACATAAGGAATCACATTGTGGCAATTTTAGGAAAGGTAGACATAATAAGCTCACTGTCTCGGAAAGGCAGTGAGTTCACTTACTGTAAGTGAGTTCTATGACGAAGTGAGAATCTTCAGGTCCATATCCGAGAAAGGCATTTGCATATCTCTCCTCCGGTATGTCACGTTTCCTCAGCAGCTTCATCCCCAGACACTCAGTGTAGAACCTGCAGTCAGCACCATGAGATTGTTGCTTGCTCATCATCATCATAAGCAAAAACAAAGAAATGAGATAAAAACACAACACATACTTTATAGTCCTGTCCAAATCCCCAACGCGATAAACAACATGTAGCATTCTACGCTTGTCCTTTTTGACCCACTCCAACAGACTAGCAGCTGTGCTTGCTTGTGCCATGTTTCCAGCTGTAATGCTTCTACTCTCTCCTCTCCAAATCTTAGAAGAAGCTCTCAAACCGAAGAAATGCGATTGAGGAACAGCTGCATCACCATCACATATCAACAACAAATAAAAGCCCTAGCTTTCAATAAGATTGCTACTAGAGAATCTCCAGAAATGTAAAGATGAATTATCAATTACAAATATATATATATAAAGCAAATTCAACGAATAGTAAGAAACAGATGGGAAGAAAAGAAGAGTATGGTTACCACTGGCAAGATAAGGGAATCTGCGAGAAGAAGGATTAAGAGAAACAAGAGAAGCAGCACAGGTATTGGTAGTATTACAGAGCCTGAACAAAGAAGACGCTGAGGATGGTCTAATTGTGGAGGAAGCCATGGGAGTTATCCTCACCGTTAAATTAATTTCTTAATTTTCTATTTAAATAACAAATATATCTAAGATATATCCCTTTTCTTCTTCTAATATCTAAGATATCTATCTGCCTTGTTCTGTGCTGGAAGAAACAGGGAGGA
>Ga0325414_1004702_pt1 | contig 14326 bp, 12 predicted proteins | sample PopdelMetagenome_8_FD_206183 | JGI IMG/M metagenome (GOLD analysis project Ga0325414, IMG submission 206183) | Populus deltoides microbial communities from Bellville, Georgia, United States - Leaf-PdKOR-R3 | ecosystem: Host-associated > Plants > Phyllosphere > Phylloplane/Leaf | place: USA...
AAAAAAATTTAAGTCGTATGATAAAGTACAAATTTACTACATTTGATTTATTGGAAGTATAATCATCCGATAATTTATCTTAAGAATTTTAATTTAATCTTGATTCAAATCTACCATCCCCCCTCGTCCAAGTAACATTTTAAGGTTTAAGTTTTAAATCTTTTAACAATACATAATTTTTTATATAATGTTTATTAACATGTCATTATTATTTCTATATCTTTTCATTTTTTTATAAATAACAAATCAAAATAAAAAAGAACAAAAATATATAATTAGCACTAATTAAATTTGAAAAAAAAATTAAAAATATCATAGATTCTTTCTTAATCATTATGATCATTTTCAAGATAATTTAACTTGTAGATATCAAAATTTATTTAATAACAGTCAAAAAATTTAAATAATATATATATTTTTTTTATACTTTCTTATATTTTAATATACATTTGGATATTTTAATTGTTTTTTAGTGCTGACATTTATTTACTTTTAAAATAAGTTTTAATATTATATATAAAATTTTAAAAAAGATTTAAAAAAGACTGAAGTCAACCCGTGCTTATCTTTAAAATTTATGATACAGGTCATAAGACCGTGACTAACCCCTTAGAAACCATACTTTAAAAGATCATGAAGCCAAATCTCTATTCAATAAAATATTGAGGGATGAGATTGAAAAAAATCTCAATAAAAAAAAGGATAAAAGCAAAACAAATAATAATCAAAAGAACTATGATCAAATTTGATAAAAGTAAAATAAAATAAAACAAAATGCTTAGGGATGAAATTAAAAAATGATAAAAAATAGCAATCAAAAGAATGAACATCAATTTTGATATAAGAATTAAATGAAACCAAATGCTAAAGGATGAAATTGAAAAAAAAAATCATCAAATAAAGAATTCAAAACAAAATAAATAATAAAAAAAGAATAATGACCAATACAAAAAACAAATGACATGACAATTTTGTTAGGCCAATACAATTCTCAAAGAGATGAGAAAGGAGAAGGAAAAAGCTTGTTAAAGTCTAACTGTCGCGCCTCCACCAACACGTGGCGTCCCACTTGGAAAAGTGTGTTGCAAGGCTTTCAATGCCATTGCAAAAGCTTTAGTTTGGCAGCCAAAAGACTTATCATGCGTCGCTTGAATATTGCAGACACCGCCCACCATCAAGCGCATGTATTGTACACACTAGCCTATTTTCCCTATCCATTCACCAAAGTCACATTAATTATCTTATTTTCAATTTTGGCCCCTTAACACATAATTATTTTATATTAGTTGAATTTTGTTTTACTTTGCAAAATCAAGAACCAACTAAGCACCAAGAATTTCTCTCAATATTGCAAGATCCTCGTACCAAGGTAACCAAAACAAATTATAGAGTTAAATTTCAAATAAATCCAATACAAATAGATCAAATTGAAAAAAGTTGAGGGATCAAAGGGACATGAACTTCTCTCTTGATTATGCAAATCAGTTCATGATGTTGGCAAAAAAAAAAAAAACATGACTAAATATTTCTTTAAGCTTTAAATTCGGTTCTTGATGCATAAATTATTTTAAATCAATTAAATTAAAATTTGTTTTGCATAATCAGGAATTAATCAAGCGATAGAACATTGTCTCGACGCCTTAAAATCTCTATACACACACATGAAAAAAAAATAGAAGCTCAATTTCTAACAAATCAAATATTGAAAGATGAAATTGAGAAAAAAAAATAAAAAAGGATAAAAAAATCGATGCAAGTCCACCGAGTCAACGTGCCAAATACGTAACCTAATTATGAGATCGAGATAATCCCATAAAAAAATTGAATAAAATGATGAAGCTCAAATCTTAGACAACTCAATGTTGAAGGGTGAAATTAAAAAAAAAATCAATCTAAAAACAAAGCAACGAAAAAACAGACTCGAGTTAACTCGGGTTAACCCATTAAACCCACGACTCTGAATATGAGATTGAGATAAACCCATATAAGAGGAAAGAGAAAAAAACCACGAAACTTAATCTCCAACTAACTAAATATTAAAGGATAAAATTAAAAAAAAACAATTTAAAAAAAACCTAAAAAAGATCGAAGTCAACTTTAGCTAATCTTTAAAATTGGTGACCCAGGTTATGAGGCTATGACTAACTCTATAGAAACCAAACCTAAAAAAATCATGAAGTCAAATTCCTAATCAACAAAATATTGAGGGATGAGATTGGAAAAAATCTCAATTAAAAAAGGATAAAAAAACAAAACAAATAGCAATTAAAAAAACGATGATCAAAATTGACATAAGAATAAAATGAAATAAAATATTTAGGGATGAAATTGAAAAAAAATTAAATAAAAGAAAGATAAAAAAAATAGCAATCAAAATAATGAAGAGTAAATTTAATACAAAAACTAAATGAAACTAAATGCTAAGGGATGAAATTGAAAAAAAAATAAAAAAACTCAAAATAAATTAAATAACTATAAAGGAATGAGGACAATACAAAAAAACAAATGAAATAAGACTTTTCAATTTTGTGCCAACACGATTCCTAATGAGACGAGAGAGAAAAAATGAAGGAGAAAAAAAAATCTATCAAAATCCAACTATTATGCCTCTACCGACAAGGGGCATACCACTTGGAAAAGTGTGTTATAAGGCTTCCAATGCCATAGCAGAAGCTTCAGCTTCAAAAGACTTTTTATGTGTCAGTACTGTAGACACCGTCAACTATCAAGTATTTATGTTGAACACACTAGCCTATTTTCTTTACATGTTTATCCCAAATCAAATACTTGTTTTATTTTTAATTTTGATCTCTTAACATGTAATTATTTTATATTAGCTAAATTTTATTTTATTTTTCAAAACATAGCTTGAATTAAGCACCAAGAACTTCCTTTAATATTGCAAGATTCTTGTACCAAAATAATAAAAACAAACTGCAACTGCTAAGTTAAATTTTAAATAAATGAAAGTAGAAGGTATTAAATTGAAAAAAAGTTGATGGATCAAAATAAGAAAAGTGACATGAATTTCTCTTTTGAGTGAATATTTCTTTTAGTTTTAAATTTGGTTACGAAGAACAAATTATTTTAAATTAATTAAATTAAAATTTATTTTATAAAATAAAAAATTAATCGAGGAACGAAACATTTTTTTCGATGCCTCAAAAGTTTTGTATACACACGTGAAAAACAACTCATCAAGAAATCGTAGAAAATCCTAGGAAAAAGAAAAGAAAGCCGGTGTTCGAACAGTGGATTCCCTCACAGACGTCGGGCAGGGCCCAAATTTACTTGAGTACAAACTGTTAGATCAGATAAGGAAAGACATTTAAAAGATGCTCTGATTCTCTCTGTCCCATGTAATATACTATTCTGCATCTGCCTGCGTTCGCGGGTTTCTGATAATCAGAGTGAGAAAAAGGAAAAAAGAAAGTATTTCTCACCAAAACATCAATGGCTGAACCTGAATCAAAACAAACCCATCTCAGGTACGATTTTTTCAATTCCCCGATCATTATTAATACACCTTTTTAATGGGATAGATGTTTCGCTATACCCTCAATTTATATCATAAAGAAACTCATCGATCCATGCCTACTGTCGACATTGATGACAGCACCCCATCAAAGGAAGAGATTGAGGCTCTTGTTCAAACCAAGATTTACTCAGAAAATAATCATGGCGAGAGGCATCGACAACAACCCACTTGCTTCATTACCATTTATATATTACAACTCAATGTTAGATGTTCTTTTATGGGCTCGAATTCTTTCTTATTGTTATGTGGCCTTCTCCTTTTCTTTCAGGCATCAATCTTCAATATTGGAGAAAGCAGGTGCTTTACTTGATTTCTTTTTGTTGTATTGTCATGGTTCTTATACTTACAATGGATTAAGATGTTATGATGGTTGTGATCTATTGAGGAAGTTCAGCTTATGACCTGTGTACTTATGGTTTATGTCATTCGGAATTGGACAGTGGCATTAGGCTAAATGACCAACTGCACAAACCTTTTTAGGCTAACTTTTGATTCCTAACATGGGAGGAGTCTAATTCTTATTGTTTTCTAGTAAAAAAAAAACAATTGTTAATCATCACTTGTTATTTCTATTCATATACTATCTTAGTATGTTCTCACCTTTTCTTCTTTTTATTTTTTATTGAGCCATATTGAAGCCATGTCAGTCTCAAGGACATAGAGTGGTGAACTTTTGAATGTTTTGGGTGGTAGTAAATGTTATGTATTTGGATTAGAGGAGGTAGAGATGTTGCTGTTTGTGGCCTTTTTTTCTCTCCGTTGTTGCAGGGGCTCTGATACCAAAACATGTCAGAAAGTTTTTGGTTCTCCTCACTTGACAGTGAGCACTGAGCAGCATCTGTCATATTATACACTGAAGTAGATAACCTTTGGAATGCTACAAGGAAAGCTAGGTACTAGATAGCGATAAGCAATAACAATTACAGAAGAACTTGTCAATCTTTTCTGCTGGTACTAACCTGATAAAGATGATAACACACTTGAGGTTTAGGATAGGTAACATATATAGGAGTCTGATATGGCTTCTGACATGAGCTGTATTGTTGTATCTGAAGTTGGAGTCTGACATGGCTTCAATATGGCTAAATAATTTTGAATCAAACCACTTATTTTGCATATATGCTGTTCCTGTATTAGCAGAGAATGATGTCAAGGCAAAGGCACCCAATCTAATTGAAAGAGCAAAGGAAGAGATTGAAGCAATCATTCACCATGGCAAGTCACCAGTTCATCATCATATAGAAACTCATGGAAGGAATGATGACATTGATGATAGTACCCCAATTGATCAAGTCAAAGGTCCAAGCGTTTTCCAACGAGCAAAGGAAGAAGTCGAAGCCCTTGTTCAAACAATCCATCGTAAGAAAGAATCCAGCAATTCTGTGTCTTCTCCGAAGAAGGAAGGTGGTTTTGGAGCTTGTATTGGGAAATGGTTGGAAAAAATTTGCTCCTTTAACTGGGGTAGTAAGAGAGATTAATTTAATATTTCTGCAGAGCAAAATTTTCATATTTGTTTGTTTTCTGAGAATGTACTACAGCATAGGAAAAATAGAACACAGTTATTAATCAGTAAGAACTCATACCATGGTTGATATATGAAAATTCACTGGATTCATTTTTCCATTTCATAGCTGTGTATTTTATCTATTGAATGTCTAGTAACACAAATTTTCTTGTTTACATTTGGCAAGATTCATGAGTACAGTTTCTGTTTCTGATGGGAAAGCTCTGATATTCTATTTTAATTTTACAAGAAACATTTTGGTTTGATCATTGTTAGCTTTTTTTTCCCCATCGACTAGGCGGGTCTGAGCTCAAGACTTAAAGGGGAGGGGGGCCATGCATGCCACTAAACCCGATAATTCTTGTTGAGTTGCTGCGTCTCAGGAAAGTTGGCGAACCATTTTATTCTCTGATAGATAGCAAATAGAATTCTGCTTTTGCACTCCTGTCTCCCCATAATTCTTCCAATTTCCCGTAAGGGATTGAAGTGTAGATTCTATTAGTCAGGTATTCAAGAGAAATCTTACAAAATGAAGATTTAGTCAACTTCAGTGCCCCCTTCATCAGGCTATTATCCTATGACAAAACCTATGCAGTGTAAGCTTCCACCCCCCGTAATTCATGCCATATATATTTGAGTAACTAGTAGAGAGAGCTATTGATGAAGTGGAATGTTTAAGCATGAAGCAGTGGACTTTTCTTAATTTCTCTGTTTTTTCAAGAGCAGTGCTGGTGTAGGACATGAACTTTCCAGTCGCATAGTTGAACTCTTCTACTCCTAATTTGTGAAGCCTTCGTGGCCGACACTCATTTATGTAATCATGTTTAGCCGGCAAAACCATCGTTTTCATTTATGTAATCATGTTTAGCCGGCAAAACCATCGTTTTCTTTTATGACCACTTTGCCTACAGATGCCTGTCAGTTAAATTGAAAATAACTCAAATCATGAAAGCAGAGCCAATTAAGGCAAGAAGAAAACATGAGATGACAGTAGAGCCATCATCATGGCTACCTTATTTTCTGACACTGGAAGCGCGGGAGTTGGAAAAATCTTGAGACGAGCTCAGCTGTAGGCTGTCATCAGAAATTGCAATTTGTGTCTCATCTTGCCGTCTTTGCTAGTGAATGATTGGTCAGGCCAACAAAGACAAATTAATGACAAAATACATGTCCAGGGACGAAGTCTTGTAATGGAAGACACGTAAGATCAGAATCAAAAGCAGTAGTGGCTAATGCCTCTCCCCATGTAGCTGTAAGAAAATATATTCTATTTCTTAATTATTTGGATTCAAGTTTTGAGAGATTTATTTATTTTTGTTTTTTTCTGAATACATTATGTTGGTTTAAGAATAGGATTTAACCTTAATTAATTAATGTATGTACGACTTGTTTAAATGATACTATTTATATTAGAAAAAGAAGAAGAGCAGAGCAGGTGACGAAAGCAGAAAACGGACAAAAACATATTTCAACCATGCAATAGCCAATAGTAGTAGCTCCAGCAACAGAAGGGCCACTACAAAGTCATTTGGCTGTTAAACACCCCCAGTCGTTTGATCAGGATTAGATGAACGATCAGTATGGAATAAGTTGAGCTGAAACAAGAAAAGAGAGTGACGAGGGTCTGATCCTGATGTACGGGAAAAAACCCAGAATCCTCAACTCAAATCATGATTCATGACAACACCCACAAAAAAAAAAAAGAGCTTACTGTGTACCATGTATCTTCTATCCATGTCTCTTTGTTTACCCTCTTCTCGTCACCCATGTTCTTAGCTGATCATGGTTACCCAGCTTACCCCCCGCTCTCTCTGAATGTATTATGTTCATCAGCAAATCTCTTTTAACCTATTGTTTAGTCTTTGATTGATTGAATCAAGTACCGATAGTTTTTGTCCTCTAAAGTTGTTTCCAATTTTTGAATGCAAACTCTGTTTCTGTTTCTCTACACTGACTTCTCATATAGAAAGTTGGCTTCTTTTTGTCTCAAACAGGTTCAATCTGCTCCAATTTTCAATCTTTAAAATCCAAGTTCTATAGTTTCTGGTTTTCTTTCAGTTGTTGATGGATAATAGGATTGGTTTCTCTGATTCTAACGAGATCAGCAATGGAAGTAGCACTTGCTGCATAGAAACTCCCTCAACTTCAAAGCCTTTTACAAACCCAGAAATTGCAGCTCTTCAACAACTATCAGGAAACCTTGAAGCCATCTTTGACTCCCAAGATTTTGACTACTTTGCTGATGCCAAAATCACAAGCTCCAATTACACCCGTGAAGTCCCAGTTCACAGGTGCATTTTATCTGCGAGAAGTCCTTTTTTCAAGAGTGTTTTCTCGAGTCCTGTGGCTAAAGACAGAAGTGGGGTGGCAAAGTTTGAATTGAAGGAATTGGCTAAGGACTATGATGTTGGATTTGATTCACTTATGACAGTCTTGGGTTATTTGTATTGTGGGAAAGTGAGGCCTTGGCCTAAAGATGTTTGTGCTTGTGTGGATGATGATTGTTCCCATATTGCTTGCAGGCCTGCAGTTGATCTCCTGACTGAGGTTCTTTATGCCTCTTTTACATTCCAGGTTAATGAGTTGGTGGCTCTTTATCAGGTAAGAGTTAAGAGACTGATTCTGAATTTACTTTCGAACTTTGTTTTATAGTTGTTGCTCAGTATTTTTCATGTAGCAGTTTCTAAGTGTGTTTGTGTAGTAGTTGTTGAATTCTTCTTCTTCTTCTTCTTGTTCTTCTTCTTCTTCTTGCCAAATACTGCCATCATCACCTTCAAATAGGTGGCAAGAAAGTACTATGGATTGATTTGAAGAAATTAAAATGGCCAAGGACGTTTTCTTTTTCTGAGTATTATTCTTGGAAAAATGCAACTGTCTGTGTGTTTTGCTTAGTGTATTTGGATCTTCCAAAGCTGCACATAATTTAAGACCATAGGCATTGGAAGGACCATCATCATGTTTCCAAGTTGATCATTGATAGCCCATCAGTTCTGATCATATTGGCATGGTGCTATCAGCTGTACTTAATTCTCATGGAAGGAAATGAATCTCATTTTGAAATTTAATGATATTAGGATGGATATTTATGGTACCAGGTACCTTTGAATTTAGTCGAGTTCAAAATGATTAACATGATAGAGTTACATTCCTTCCCAAAGGAACCGGCGATTGCTATTACAGAAGATATAAATGAATGAAATCTGTATAGTTTCTGCTAATGGAATACAATTACGGAATCCAATTACATTTTACTCAGTTTCATCTCTTAATTTTAGTTTGGCTATTTTGTTTGATTGCAGAGGCACCTATTAGACATTCTTGACAAGGTTTCAACTGATGACATCTTGGTGATTCTAGCAGTTGCAAACATATGTGGTGAAGCTTGTGAGAGATTGCTAACAAGATGCGTTGAGATTATTGTGAAATCAAATGTTGATATTGTTACTCTGGATAAAGCCTTGCCGCAATACATTGTGAAGAAAATTATGGATTCTCGTTTGGAACTTGGTTTGAATGTGCCTGAGAACAGTAACTTACTAGATAAACATGTAAAGAGAATACATCGGGCTCTGGACTCGGATGATGTTGAGCTAGTTAGAATGCTACTGAAAGAGGCACATACTAATCTAGATGATGCGCATGCACTCCACTATGCTGTTGCATACTGTGATGCAAAGACTACAACTGAGATTCTTGATATTGGATTAGCTGATGTTAACTGCAGAAATTCAAGGGGTTACACCGTGCTGCATGTCGCTGCAATGCGGAAAGATCCTAAGATTATAGTATCTCTCTTAACGAAGGGAGCTCGGCTGTCAGATCTTACTTTAGATGGTAGGAAGGCTCTGCAGATATCAAAACGACTTACAAGGGCCATGGATTATCATAAGTCAACAGAGGAAGGAAAAGCTTCTCCCAAGGAGCGCTTGTGTATAGAAATATTGGAACAAGCAGAAAGGAGGGATCCATTACTTGGAGAGGCTTCTCTTTCTCTTGCTATGGCTGGTGATGACCTGCGAATGAAATTGTTGTACCTTGAAAATAGAGGTAATTTTCATTATATTCATATTTCTTCCTTTGAAGTATTATGCCTTGATTATATCTGTCTTGTTACAATCAATATGATTATTTCTTTTTAGTTTTAACCCTTTCAATTGTATTTTGATAGTTTTACGACATGAAACTTGTGTGTTGAACATTTGCCTCGAATATACTATATTAAACTGAAGTTCATGTAACTTATTTCTGAAGTGGAAAAGAAAAACTGGCATCCATTACATATGAGAGCTTTGGAAAGTCATAAAAGACAAATACACAGGAAAGAATTTTCTTTTTTTCCTGCAAGTGAAACATTATTCACATGCTCATTGCGATAATTTTCTATTCTCTCTCACTGGTTCAACCTCAGCTCGTTGATTGGATTTGGAATTACTTAGCTATTGCCACTCATGCTTGTTCATCTGGTTGCTCTTTCCTAACTGACAATTAGAGGCGTTGTAAAACTTGATCGTTATACCATTCACTGCAGGATTTGTTATCCTTTAGCTATCTGTTCGCAAACTAATGGTACGATGACACACCTGGTGTCTTTGTCTTATATTGTACAGCATAAAAACATTGTCTTGTGTTGGCATCCTTTTTCATATTCCATCTAATACATTTCTATCACCATGGAATCTACAATGTGAACGATTTACAGGGACTTATAATCCACTCTCTTCATATTTATGTCTTCATTTTGTGATTACAAAATTTATTCTGTCTCTTGAAATCTTAGCTTGTACCTTCCTGCGGTTTCATGTCAAGCATATCTAGTTCTACTTGTTCTTTAGCCAGCCACTTTTGTGGAGTTAAATTCTCTTTACACATCAAGCCTTTCTGCCAGAATGAAATGCTTAAGCCAAAAAACTTTTTATGTTGAATTGTCTGATGAGACGTGCTTTTGGCGTCTATTGTCTATAGTTTATTGCAGAGAGCATTTGATCATTCTGATTGACTTTTTGTGATTTAACTTTTGAGTACTAAGGATCTGTTTTTCTGTGGTTAAAATATCTTATGGAAGCTATGCAATAAGTTTTCTGTTGAATATACGTGGTGCTGCTACTAGATTCATATCTCCAGTCAGAATGCTTGCTTTAATTTTCATTATTCCATGTTAATATTTAGCTTTGGTATAGTCAGATGCTATCAGTGCTAAAATTTATCTGCTTATTGGTTTGGGAAATAACAATCGTTTTTCCGTAATTTTTTTGTTTTCTTGCTAATAAAGTTGTTCTTCCCTTTTCTTTCATGGGAAATAAATCTTTGTTTTAGATTTGCATATTTTAGTTGATAATCCTTGGGGGATGATGGTAATCAGTTATCTATCTTGAAATGGTAGTAAATCCTGTTTCCATTGCTCAATGACTACGATGAATGAAAGCAAAACGCAGAATATCAAGATTAATGTTATTGTTCTTTCAGTTGGACTGGCGAAGCTCCTTTTTCCCATGGAAGCAAAAGTTGCGATGGATATTGCTCAAGTTGATGGTACTTCTGAGTTTCCATTAGCTGGCATCAGGCCCAGCATCTTGTCTGGTGCCCAAAGGGGAGCTGTGGACTTGAACGAGGCACCTTTCAGAATGCACGAGGAGCATCTAAATAGGATGAGAGCACTCTCTAGAACAGGTTCTTATGCTTACACATATATGAATTGAAACTGCTTTTCCTTCAATACTTGAGTTAGCATTGCTGAAGGACCTTGACTGCCCTAGTTCAATTGGCTAATGCACTGTTCCATCCACACACCATTGGAGCAAAAGCTGGAAACCATGCCATTTGCTTTGTATTCGAACTTAAAGTTTATCTTTCCATGCAGTTTTAGATTGAATCTCATAGTTGATCAATTTTCTGTTAACAGTGGAACTTGGGAAACGGTTTTTCCCACGTTGCTCAGACGTACTCAACAAAATCATGGATGCTGATGACCTATCACGGATAGCTTATTTAGGGAATGAAACTTCAGAGGAACGACTTGTGAAGAAACAGAGACACATTGAACTCCAGGAAGCTCTAAGCAAGGCATTCAATGAAGATAAACAAGAGTTCGACAGGTCTGTCATATCATCTTCATCATCCACCAAGTCAATTGGCACGGCGAGGTCTAATGGGAAGCTTACTGACAATGGTGGTGGTCATTAGGCCCAATCCTGTTCTCCTGTATGATATGGTTTTAATGTTTACCTTGATAATAATACCTTGAATTCTGTATCTTCTGAATTGTAAACACACATCATGGGTTGGTTATCCAGAAAGAAAGGGAAATAGTTTTTAGTTTCTCGCTCTCGAACTTGGTAGAAACACTAAACAGCTTATTTCCTAATTAACAACCAGTCAAGCTTGTCTTGATTTGCTTCTTTTTTAGAGCAGTGAGATCCCACCTTGCACCGCATTAGTGCCATCTTGAACATGCTACAAGACTCAACTATAGGTATCAAGATGTTTTATGTCCAAACACATTATACTTCACACAAATATTTTAAGAAGTAGGATAAGGCCGCAAGATTATCCACTCTGTTAGATGTCTAGGGAACTTCTCAATCTTGTCTTGTAGTAGTGTATCGACAGAAATTCAGGAAACAAAACCATTTAATTTGCTAACTTACATGGATTATCGAAAGCCAACAAGCAGGATTAGGTAAAGGAATGTCAACTTATGATGGTATAGAAATCCCCCCCAGCAATGTATCTGAATCATTGGAATAGCTTAGCTAATCTGGATAATGGCTGCATATAGTCTTCGGCATCCTCAAGAAAATTAACCAGGAGCTGTACTCTCGTAAATACAAGTAAAGCTTCAGCCACATAATGTTGTTGAAAGTAAATTAAGATACCATAACAAGTCAGTAACCAGCGAACAGAAAGTTAATTACTATACTATAAAAAGCATTCCTTCTATGAGAACTTCGATGCAGGGCATAACTATGGTACGTCTTCTATAGTTCTATGTAATGGGGTGGAAATATTTACAATCTGCAGGATTGGACTCTGGCAAGAAAGACGTGAACATTTGTGAACACTAGCATCTCAAATATTCGTTTGAGAAGTTGCTTTAATCTGCAGGAATTCAAATGAAAGGGTCACTTCATCTTTAACTCTCTCACCCCACGTAGATGAAGCAGCGCCATCTTTTAATAAGTCTAGAGGCATGTAAACAATCTGTACATGTGCATAAAGACATGATGTAAACATAGATTGCCAAGCATGTTGCGTTTAAGAGCATTAACAGAAGATTAGATGTTCATACCATTACAATCTGGGAATTGATCCAACACAACCAGCTGTATGCCCTACGACCTCGGTTGCAAATCCACCCCACATTCGTGGCATCCCAATCAAATCCTCTAATTCAAGGTAGAGTTTTGAGTCATTGACATCTACCTCGTCATCAACCAAATCCTCAATCACCGAACCATCATCCAGTAGCTTCTCTGACATTAGATTATAAGCAGAGGACATATCCTGAGTACTTGTTTCGCACACTGTATTTGCATTATGATCTTGAAGTATCGGACTGCAAAACCCATCACTCATTGGAGCTGGAAATACTTTCGACATTTGGCAGGTCTCCACATCCTCAGTTAAAATCTCAGTAATTTCGGTCTGCATTGTGGCCAGTTGTTCCTGAGCATGGTTTTTAAAATGGACGCTTTGGTTGGTATCCACGGCAGCAGGAAAGCTTTCAGGGAGATGGGTTTGAAGCAGTCGTCTTTTCTTGCAAAATTCAATCCCATCTAGCTTCCCTTTTTGCTTTCTCTTCTGGATTAGTTGTTGAATAAAGCCAGGATTTCTGGCAGCTTTGGTAAAGAAAATAAACATCTGCAATTGCTTGCACTCTGCAGCTTGAATGCGTTCTTCAACAGCATTCAGTTGAGTTTGCGACTCCTGCTGCTGCTGTCTAATTTTCAAGATTTCCAACCTTAAAACATCCTGATCATCCTTCAGATTTTCAAGTTCAGCTTCCAAACGAGGTTTTGTTGAATCATTAACGCCAGTAACTGCTCCGCTCTGCTGTTTGTTATACCTGCTTCTTCTCTTGATGGTCTTTAGCAAATGCTTCTTGGCTCCGTGAAACCCTTCATTTGCAAACTCCCATCTATCCGGATCAATCTTTCTAAAGCCCTGTCAACATTTTTGCACCAATACATACACACAATATGAAACAAATTAAATTCACAACCATAATGTTTAAAAAAAGAAAGAAGAAAAAACAGCATCATGTGGTCCATTGATGTAGTGGGACACAAAAAGATTACGAAAAACAACCACAGTACTAGGCAGATAAACAAGTAGTGTATTAATTAGCATGAAAAAAGAAACTAAGATGAATTAACTCACGTAGGTATTTAGCTGGCGAATGAAGCTGGAGAAATTACTGTGCTTGAAATACTTTGGAAGCAGATTTTTAGAGAATTCATGAGAGTCCCAAACAACAAAACTATCGCGATTCTTGCCCCACGACACTGTTTCATCTGTTTCCGGATCCCCCACCATCTCAAATGTCTTCTTCAGAAACGGAGGTGGACCTGCCTCATGTAAACCCTCCATGGGTTTAGGTAAATCCACAGAGGAACACGAAGACGACGATATCCCATTGTTATTTTTATTATTACCGCCACCGCCTCCTCCCTTCAACTCATTGAGACTACCTACACCATCATCATCTTCTTCTTTGACCGTGACTGCTGTTGCTTTGATTCTTTTCTCCTCCTCTACCTCCAGTACTGCTGCTGCTTTCTGCATTTCTCTTGTATTCATTGATGATGATGATGATGATGAAGTCCCGCCGCCTCCACCGCAACAAGCGGTGTCGTGTAAAGGGGACATATTATTCTCTTGACCCACTTTATGATCTTTCTCCGATTTTATTGCATTTGTCAATGAATGATCATCATCAAAAATGAGTTTTGGTAACATAGCTGTTGCAGAAAATGATGCAGAAGAAACACCGGCAAGAGCGTAGCCGAAAAAATCGCCACCGTCTGGAACAACCATTTTCAAAGACTCGGTGGAGCTTGGAGAAGGAGACCGTACTTATAAATGCAACGGGTGTGTGTGATAGTGAGGTGGCAATGTGTCCATTCAAGGATAGAAGTAAAGGACACGTGCCACCTTCACCTTTATTTTTGAGATTATGTCTTTTATTTTTAACAATTTCTTCCACAAATAAATGTTTAAGACTGGTTTCAAGAATTTAACGACAACATCGACAATACAACAAGAGTTTATCATTCAGTTAATTTTTT
>Ga0325414_1004703_pt1 | contig 14325 bp, 7 predicted proteins | sample PopdelMetagenome_8_FD_206183 | JGI IMG/M metagenome (GOLD analysis project Ga0325414, IMG submission 206183) | Populus deltoides microbial communities from Bellville, Georgia, United States - Leaf-PdKOR-R3 | ecosystem: Host-associated > Plants > Phyllosphere > Phylloplane/Leaf | place: USA...
CTAAACTATTATCAACTTCACGTCATTTTTATAAACGGGAGAAGCGCAGTGAAATAAATATTTACATGAATTTAATGTTAAACATGTTCATCGAGTTCATAATTAGTAACGTACTCCTCTTTTATACTATTGCATTCCAAGTTTTAATCTGAATTATGATATTATTATATTACATTTTTAAGCGTATTTTGAATTATAAGAGTCTATAATTGCAGACCGTAAGGTTAAAAGATGAGATGATATTTTTTTTTAAGAGAACAACCCTATAACAATTTTTTATAAGCAATATAAATTATTTATCTATATTATGCTCGCTTTATCTATATCTTTCTCTTTTTTAAATCCAGAATCTAGAATGTGAATGTATGTTTATTATTATTTTGTAAAAAAAAATAAACAATGTATTTATTACATAATATTGTGTTTTTCATATCAATTTTTTTTTAAGGGATCAAGACTAGAATTTTTTTTAAATAAAATTTAAAATTATTCTTTTTATGTAAGTATTATATTAATTGTTCTCTTAGGGCCTGCCCTATCTACCCCGCTAAGTTAAAATCTCACCGTACATGTCAAAATAAAAACTTAGAATTTGTTTGATATTATGATAGTGGTTGTTTTTTAAAATTTTTTCACTTGAAAATATATTAAAATAATATTTTTTTATTTAATTTATAAATAAAAAAATTAATTTAAAATAAAAAAATTAAATTTCTTTAAAAACATTTTTCCACGTAGAAAAACAAACATGCTCTTACTTAAAAAAAAAGGCCTATTTTAATGGAACTAATCTAGATAGACGCGTCACTTTTTTTATTTATCAATAGACGCACCATTTCTTTAAGAAGCTAGTGGCTATCGTAGTTAATTTTACTGCTTTTTTATTCACATGCATGGTATTTTTGTTTGACCTTTTTTTTTTTTTATATGTTTCATGTATTTAACCATTACCTCACAACATGGAATCTAGGCCCCCCCCCAAGTAAAAAACAAAATCCATTTTTACGAGGATTGCATAATAAAAATAATTAATTCCTTTTTTCCGTAATAAAACATAATTAATTCTATGTGTATGGCCATAATCAAGGCCCAATTTCATGTTGATGGAAAAAAAAAAAAAAGAGGTTCGAAATCGTCAATGATTGAAGGGGAAACATTGGCATGCCGCCCTTCTTAACCACGGAAGAAGAATGTGTTTTTAAAATTACAAAAAGAGCCACGAACGTTTCTACATTTATAGAGAACTCCCCAAAAGATTATAATATTCATAAAAAGAGAAGCTGAAAGGGACGCTGGGAGACGGCAACCAAATCTCGATAAAAAGCCGCCGTAGAGAGATAAAACAGAATTCCACCCTCCAAAAACTCCCAAACAGACTCTGCTTCTCTTCTCTTCTTCTTCGATTTCATTTTCAGCTAATCTCATTGAAATCGTAAAACGGAATTGAATTCCTATTCTTTCTACCATAGTAAGCTGAGCTGAGTCATTTATAAAATAAAAATAAAGATCCGTTCTCTCAGAGAATTCATTTCCTCCTCTCTCTTTCTGGATCCATTTTTCAGGTAAATAAATATCACGGCTCAAACCGAATTCACCGCTTATTTATAACAATTCACATTCTGTTTGAGTTTGTGATTGTTTCTTTGTCGTTTTAGGTGTTCGTTCGTTCGTTCGTTCGTTGATGGTCATCTAATCTCCTTTTATATTACACCTGATCATTTCTTTCGAAATTCAATCCGGTAATATATATATATATATATATATATATATATATATATTTTCAATTCTACAAGCTCTGTTGGTAACTAAGAAAATAAAAACCGATTGAAAAGAAAAAAGAAGAAGAAATGAAATGGAATTCTTGTTAAGCGATGTCTGTTTTCTGTGTTTGCTCACCGTTGTTCAAGAGTGCGTAAGTAAGCTCAGTTTTTTTTTTTTTTTTGTTCTTGCTTTTTCTCGGTAACCAAACAGCGTCGGACAGCTCGCTCCTTGCTGTAAAGTTTATTGCCAGGAAATAAAATTTCCTTGTTGATAATGATTAAGTTTATTTGATGTTTAAATAAATAAAAATTATTATTTGAAGTTAATAAATGTCTCCTGTATTATAATTTATATATTTCAGCACGTTTCAAAAACAAAATAAAACAATAGAAGAAGAGGTAATGTGATTGATTTTGTCATACTGGAAACTGATTGCCGCTTTGATTACTTGTGTGGAATGGGTCAAATTAAGTGGTTTATGATAATACGAAACTGATAAGCAGACAGCGATTAGCAAGTCAAAGATGATTGCTGACTTGTTTAATCTGATTTTTCCATCCTTGTAAGTCAATAATTAGTGTCAAATGTTTGGTGAAAGTAATTATTTGTACAGAACCGATTCCCTTTTTTCTTTAAGGTGAATATTTGCAACTGGAGAGATTTGATTTCCTTCTCCTTCTATTTTTTTTTAATTAGAAAAAGGTAGTTTTTTTTTTTTTTTAAATGATGGATTAATTGGAAGACATTTGAAAAAATGGGGCTTATTTGGCTGTCAATTGAATGCATCTCCTTATTGGCTAATATACCTTAACTGTTCTGAGGTGTATCATGCACTTGTTTGCTTTGAAATACCTGAGATGGCAGATACTAAGTTTAACTTGGAGATTTTGACAATCCAAGTAGACATTCGTTTCTGCATTTTTCATACGTGCCTTTTAAGATTGCATGTCAAGTTGCTTTCGTGTGATACGAATCCACATTGCATTTCCCACGTCATCCGTGTCTCACTAAGCTGGTCTGATCATTTTCAATTGTCTGCATTTTCCTCGATATTTGGCTATGCAATGAGGATTGTCAGCTATGCTTCAAATAGCATTTAGGACTGACTTGTGTTGTTCTCTTTTATGTTTGACAAGTTTACTTGTCTATATGCTTTGACATGGTAAGAAATTGGCAACAGTTCGAAATGTCTCATACTATCCTTGTAAAACTGCATCTTAAGGTTTGTAGAGAGCTATATTCTTTGTGAAAATAACGTGGAGTGCGATGCTTGATTTATTTCCATTTTCTTTCGTTTTTATTCTTCCGGATCAAAACTAGAATTGTCATTGGTTTATTTGAATACAAGTTCTTGCAACACTATTCTTGTGCCTTTCCCTTCTCTCACTCAAGTTGTGTACCTTTTCTTTTTTGGCAGTAAGAAATGGTTGCCTTTGGGAAAAAGCTGAAGGAAAGACAAATTCAAGAATGGCAAGGGTATGTTTGACATATCAGAACTTTCTGATAAGCATTGTCTACTGTCAGTTCATTTTATTGGCAAAGAACACCCCTCCTCTTTGATTGGCATCATCTTTTAGTTTCAATGACGTTGGGTTTAATTGCTTCCCCCCCCCCCCCCCTTCTGGGTTGATTCTATGTGGAGATGGCAAACGATACTTAAGTTTCATGTATTTGATTTGGAGTCATTAATCCATCTTCTGCGGGGATGTAAAATTTACTACTTTAGTGCGACTTTGGTAAGATTTATAATTATATTTTTAAATAAAATCAGGAAACCAAAACAAATTTTGGGCTTTCTTCCCAGTATTTTTCAAATTAAAATCACACATTTACATGTAGGTCATTAGATTGATAGCAAAAGAGAAATTTAGAGGGTGGTACAGTTGGTGTGGGAATTGTTTCACTTGATTAAGCATGTCACCACTATGTTGTTGCGGCATCCTGGTGGTGACAGTATGAAGTCCAGTGTTCTTGTGCACCATATTGTATAATTGTGAAGCATTCTCTTTATGCTCCCTCAAGGTTTGTGTTTTAATTTGTTCATGGATCTGCTTTCTTGTAGATACTATATCAACTACAAATTAATGAAGAAGAAAGTTAGACAACATGCTCAACAAATTGAAGTTGGAACACAGGATCGCCGGCATGTACTCAAGGATTTCTCAAGAATGTTGGATAATCAGGTATAGAGAAATAATTTGGTACTATAATGTACATATTAATGTATAATGTGTGTGTTTTGTTTTGTGCGAAGTGTGTTGCAACTGTATGTTACATCAGAATTCATAAGCCTCTTGTCAATATGATGCTTTCTGCTGTCTTCTTGACAATTCCAAATTCGGTTTGTAACACGTTTTTTCAATACCAATTTCAGATAGAGAAGATTGTTCTTTTTCTCTTGGAACAACAAGGACTGCTTGCAAGCAGGATAGCCGAGCTTAATGAGCAGCAGGAGGCTCTTCAGCAGCAGCCAGATATATTTGAAATATCCCAGTTACGAGAAGCTTATAGAGAAGTGGGACAAGATCTTTTAAAGCTTCTCTTTTTTATTGAGATAAACGCCATTGGTCTTCGTAAGATACTGAAGAAGGTTGATAAACGGTTTGGATACAGATTCACTGATTACTATGTCAAAACCCGTGCCAATCATCCCTACTCTCAGCTGCAGCAAGTGTTCAAGCACGTGGTAATATGCCTAAGTCAGTGGCATTCACTATTTTTCTTCTTATTCTGATGCTTGAAAAACTTTCTAGTTGGACCTTTTCCGTTAATATTCTTTCATTTCCAGAAATAGAACCATAGATTTTGAGTTAATGAGTTTCTACTGAATATCAATAAAATTGCAGGGTCTAGGAGCTGTTGTTGGAGCCATATCACGCAATCTGCATGAACTTCAGGAACATCAGGGAAGCTACTTATCGATTTATGATCAGCCTGCTCTTCCCTTCCAGGTTTCCTTTGGTTTCCACAATCCATTTCCTTTTTGAAAGTTCCATCAAATCACGTTGAAGCTTTATATTTTGGTGTTGCAGCGGCCATAAGGTTTGTACTGACCAAGTCACCATGATGTTTGCTGGTGTTAATATGCAGGATCCTGTTGTTGATTCAATGAAAGCAGCAGTTGACAGGCTAACCCACTCAACAAACTTCCTCAACTTCTTGGCACAACATGCACTCATTATGCAAGAAGAGCTACCGACTTTTGAGGAACCTGTTGATGATCAAAAATACCATTTTATATCACTTCTCTTAAACTTAGTCAACACATTTCTTTATATGGTCAATACATATATTATTGTACCTACAGCAGATGACTACTCTATGAGCCTTGGAGCCGCAGCAACAGTTTGTGGTATTGTGATTGGATCAATGGCTGTTGCACAGGTGTTTTCTTCAGTATATTTTAGTGCTTGGTCAAATAAGTCATACTTCAGACCTCTTGTATTCAGCAGCATTGTTCTTTTCATTGGAAATGCCATGTATGCATTGGCATATGACTTTAATTCAATAGCTGTTCTCTTACTTGGCCGTGTTTTTTGTGGGTAAGTAATCCTCATCCTTTTCCTTGTCTTTTAATGTCTGATTACATGATGAATAATTTCACTAGGTGGTTTGCAGAGTAGTCATCTGCTGCAGAGACAATAAGATACATTTTGAGTAATTTGGCATCATCTTGAATTCCATACTGACTTGAATAATCATCACAAAGCATAGTGTTGAGTTCTGGATTATGATAGACTCGAGTAACCAAATCTTTTGTTGTATGACATGAAGCGCTCTTTGCACACTCACTCACGTGCGCGCGCACACGCACTCATGCATGCATAGGAACTTCCTAAAGTTCAGTGTAAGAGAATAACCATATGATTAGAGCTCCTTCATAGATTCATAGCTACATGGTGAAAATTTCATTAAATTTGAAGTATTAATTATTCAGGTTGACCTAACCATACTCTTTGTGTTGTAGATTGGGTTCTGCCAGAGCTGTTAACCGGCGCTACATCAGTGATTGTGTACCGCTTAAAATACGCATGCAGGCATCAGCAGGTTTTGTTAGTGCCAGTGCTCTTGGAATGGCTTGTGGTCCTGCTCTTGCTGGCTTACTACAAACTAACTTTAAACTTTACAAGCTGACATTCAATCAAAACACTTTGCCAGGCTGGGTTATGTCTCTGGCCTGGCTTATATATCTAGTATGGCTGTGGATCTCATTTAAAGAACCTTCTCATGTGACTGAAGAGAGCAGTGCAGCGCAGGAATCCACTGCTGGTATATTAACTGCTCTCACACTGCATTTAGTTTGATCTTGCACATATACTCATTTACCTTATCAATCTGTAATCATACTGATTCATATCTTTGAACATTTATAAGAGGGAATCAAAGCTGCTTGTTTCACATTGTTATTGCCACTTCCAGTTGTTTTCTTATTCTTTATGTTGTATGGATAGAAAATTCTGATAGATTGCGAATGAAACTACATGAAGCATATCTTGTTTTTGGTTTGATGAAAGCATGTTTAACTCTTAACCAATGATTCAGCTATTAAGCATGTCTTGTTTTTGGTTTGATGAAAGCATGTTTAACTTTTAACAAATGATTCAGCTATTAAGCATGCATGTCTTGTTTTTGGTTGGATGAAAGCATCTTAGACTTTAAACCAATGATTCAACTTATTTCAAACAGTTTAGACATCGTTTATCTATGCAATGAGTTTATTGGACATTTAGAGTCAGTATATTTACTATGCCACATGGTCAATACTTACTGCACTTTCTATCCACTAAGTAAAGCCTAATGGGGTCATGCATCAACATGTTATTTAAGGCTGAATGACTATTACCACACGCTTGATTTGTCACCCAACAATTGAAATGCTGGGTCGCCAAACTTGCTAAGTTTTGGGCTAAAGCTAGACTTGTAGAGCTGTAGCCAGGAGGGAACTGCTTGTACTTAATGCATAAGTTGAGGTTAGTGAGATTTAGGAGGCATGACTGGAATTTTTCAGTTGAACCTTGCCAATGCTGCATTCCCCTGCATTCATTATTTACTTCGAATATTATCAGAACATATCCACCAATGTGTAAAAATGTATGATTCAGATTTTGATTCTTGTGAATGACAGAACCAGTAGGAAATGATGTTCTCGAGAAAGGTCTTAAACAACCATTGCTATTGAGTTCAGAAGACAAGCGAGTGACTGAAGATGGTGATGGAGAATTTGATGGCAGTGATGAAGCTCCAGAGGAGGCTCGGGGACCAGCTACATCAATTGGATCAGCATATAGGCTACTTACACCCTCTGTAAAGGTATGGCAATATCATATGAATTTCTAAACTTTCAATAGTTTCATCAGGTTCTATGGAGGAATCTAGTTCATGAGTGATTGCATTAGATGTGGGTGTGGATGTTAGTTTGTGAAACTACTTGGCAGGGGAACAAATTATAATTTGTTAGAACTATGCTGGAAGTGATGGTGTGCAAAAATTTCATCTCTGTCACTAGCGATGTCTCCCAATGGTGTGATGTTATTGCTTTGTAAAGGCTGTTTTCTCTGAAAACCACTGGTTAGGACCAGCAGAAAGCTTGTTGGAGACAAAAGGATGGCTTCATGACAAGTTTTGAGTCTTAGGTGGCTGCGGCCTAGTAAGTACTCTAGGAATTCATGCCTAAGGTTCCGGTCATTCTCTTTGTTGGCTTTACCAGCCTTCTATCCCTAATGCATCAAGATTTTCCCTTAATCAGATAATGTAGCACTTTATGCTGAGATTTGTGCACGACTGACTTTGTAGTCAGCTTGTGGAATGGAACTTCACTTCAACATACTGGTCGTTATCTAACAGGCTTACTTGTGGAAACACCAAACCTACACTACAAATCACATGTGTATGGTTAGAGACTATGTTGGATAGCCCAACTTGTCACTCATCAGTTGGGAGATTGAGTATTATCTGAGTCTATTTTATTATACTTTGGTTTTATTATTGGACTAAGTTTTATCCTATTTTGGACTTCATTTTATTTTAGTGGGCTGCTAGCAATGTTTTGATTAGGATTTGCATTAGACTATTTAAGTGTGTTTTCTATGGGATTGACACTTGTTGACGATTGATTAAAGAGACTGTAGAAAAACCTTTCTCCTCTCTTTTCTTCAGCTTCTTCTTCATTGTTGTCCCGTATCAACATTGGTATTAGAGCAGGTTTTGGTTGTTTCTAACAATCAAATGATCCAACCACCCACAACTGCCCCAGAACTGCCCAAAACAACCACCTTCAACTGCTCCTAAACAGACCCAAACATGCCACACTGTCCTGCAGCAAAACAGCCTCTAGCACTGCCCGCAAACCACAACAGAAGCACCACCACCACCAGAAACAGTGGCAGTGGTGGTGGAAACAGTAACAGCACACCAGCAGCGCAGAAACACCGTCAGCAGCAGTGGAATCAAAGACAGCAACACCAGCAGTACTAGCAACAGAAGCAAAGGAAGATGGAACAGCCCACTACACCAACATCAAAAATAACAAACAGTCCAAATTTTATGATTCAAGTGGTCTCATATTCACCTTAAGTATATTGGTCGGTAAATCACTCAACATTTAAAAAAGTAGGATATAATACTAAAACCCTAACTGGAAATAAGTAAATGGGCTTATAGCCCATTAAATAAAATACCCAACAATAATTAAATGAAGCCCCAAAATAAAGCCTAATTAATAAATCTCAACAAAAAATTCAAATAAATTAATCCAAAACATTAAATAAAACTCAATCTCTCAATGGTTTGGGCTATCTTCCATCGTCTATGATCATACGAGTGCGTAAACAATGTCTTGGATTCGGTGTCCCCACTAGTTTTACTTGCAAGAATTGTTTTGATCTCATTTGCATCTTTAAACTAGTGTTGTATGCATTTGTGTATTGGTTGTCTAGTGTCCAACCTGGAGTCTACATCTACCATAGACATGATTCTAATTAATGCCTTGGAACTATTCAGGAGTAACTATTCAAGAGTAACTACAAATTATGTAAGCCCAGATGACTAACATTTATGAGAGAGTTGAATCCATTATAAAGAGTAAGAGAATGAGATGTCATGACTACCGCAACACCCTTTTTGGGTTTTGGTTTGAGAACAATGGTTTCTTGTTAGGTGCTACACCCCACATACGGAATCCTAATAGGACCTAACCTTTTGATGAAGACAAGAGCATAAGAGTGCTCAATGAAGTATCCAAAATAAGCTAAGATTTAGTGTTTTAAATGTAAAGGTTTTGGTACGTTATAGCCAATTGTACCTATAAGGTCTTAATCATCAAGGAACAAAAAAATATAGGTGAAGAAAGATTACGGTGATCAAATGTAAGAACCCGATCTAAGGATTTTCATGACCTAGATGGGAGAATGAGGATGGTCTCAATTTATTAGGTTATGTCTTATTTATATTCACTAAGTTTGAGCAACACATTGTAGAGTTTAGGAGAATTAGGTTAGGTGTAGTCAAATGTGCCATTAACACAATCTAATGGAATCGAAAATTAGAGGACTGTTATTTTTCACACCTAAATTTAAGTGTTGGGATAAAAATTGCAAGATCATCATAGATAGTGAAAGATGTGTCGATATAGTATCTTCTAATATTGTAGTTTGCCTACGCTAAAGTTTGTTCCCTATCCTAAGCTATATACTGTGTCATGGGTTGATAACACCTCCATAATGATCAAGAGACATGTTTGTTCCTTAGTAAAGTCATAGACTACCGTGATGAGATCTATTATGATGTGATTTGAATGGATATAAGACATGTTATTTTTTTATAAGCCATGACTAAATGACTTGGATGTCATCTTTTTGGTCGGTCAAATTTATGTTCTTTCACTTTTAAGAGTAGAAAGATCTAGTTCATTCTATTACCATCCAAAGCCTAATAATAAGAGCAAGAAAATGAGGAATGTGCGAGAAAAAGACTTTACATAATAAGTTCAAAGGAGTTTAAGGAGGAGGTTTAGAAAGGGTATATTATGTTTTAGTTGCAAAGAAAGTCCTAGTAAACTCTTAAAAGGAACCATTTAAAGAGGTAAATATGGATTTTGTGCTTGAGCTTCCATGTATCTTAAAGAATGATGATTTCATATTTGTGGTTATTGATTGTTTTTCCAAGATGGTCCATTTCATTCCTTATACCAAGATCCTAGTTGCCTATACAATTGTTAAACTTTATTTTGATGAGATCATCAAATTGTATGACCTTCTCAAAACTATAGTCTTAGATAGAGATGCATGATTTATGAGTTACATTTGGAAGATCCTTTTACATATAATTGGTAACAAGTTGAAATTTACCAGTGCCTACCACCCTAAACAAATGGCCAAATTGATGTGGTCAATCAAAACTCATACAACCTTTTGAGATGTCTGGTGGACCATAATAAAAATTGGGACTTAATTATTCCTATGGTCTAGTTTGTCTACAATAGCTTGGTTAATAGGTTTATATGCATGAGTCCATAATAAAAGTTAGGACTTAATTATTCCTATGGTCTAGTTTGTTTATAATAGCTTCGTTAATAGGTTTATAAGCATGAGTCCATTTGTGTTTATGGTTACAAACCTAGGAAGCTTTTAGACCTTTCCATGTCCTCACGATGGGGTGTTCGAGCTAGTTGAGTTTTTTACACAGAGTTCATTTACATATTGAGATCACAAAACAAATTGAAGCAAGTAATGTCCAACACAAACTTAAAGTTGATTTACATAAACATCATAATACATTTAATAATGAAGATTATGTCATGATACGGATTAGACCTGAATGATATCCTTTTAGAACCAATCAAAAATTGCAAGAACGTAATGTTGGACCATTCAAAGTGTTACAAAGGGTTGGATTGAATGCTTATGTCATTGATCTATCCATAAAATTTGATATTAACTCCATTTTTAATTTAATATTAGGGATAGTTACATCTAAGAGACAATTTATCCCAAATTACTCTTTTGAGACCCCTTCACCCAATTCATTTCTAATGACCCTCTTGAGACCCCTATCCCATTACCCTTTTCATTGGCATAAAAGGAACTAATTAATGCTGGTTTTTACGAACAATCTATTTTTATCATGGACAGTAACTTTCAACAATTCTTAGTTCGTTGGGCAGGGTGACATGATTCTAATTGTACTTGGATCACTAGAAATACATTTTAGCAAATTGATCCTGATTCATGAGAGTTCTATCAAAGCCATTAAGAGCCACATTTCAAGAGGTTGAGTTTCTCTAATAATAGGAGAGGTGGTGAGGGCACTAGTCTTGGGTCACATATCACAAGTATGTATGGTCAAAGACAACAAACGATAGCCTAACCCATCACTCTTTACTCTTTAGCTGGGAGATTGAGCATGTCTGCGTCTATTTTAGTGGACTTTAATTTAGTTTCATTATTGAACTTGATTTATTCTATTTTAGACTTCATCTTATTTGTTAGCTCAATTGTTGGTAATATTTTGATTAGAGTTTGCATTAGACCATGTAAGTATATTTTTCTACAAGATTGATACTTTTTGATGATTGATTATAGAAATTGCAAACATACATTTCTCTTCTTTAGCTTCATCTTCTCTTATTCTCCTTCTATTATCTTTATCCTCTTCAATTCATTGTTGTGCCGCATCACTTACCTGATTGGGATTTATTCCTGCTTCTCAGCATAACATATCTGCTACTGTCCACTTAACTTAAGTTCTTTAATGTCATCAGGTTCAGCTGTTAATATATTTCATGCTCAAATATGCAATGGAGGTTTTACTCTCAGAATCTAGTGTCGTTACCACATACTACTTCAGTTGGTCAACAAGCTCGGTGGCCATTTTTCTTGCGTGCCTAGGGCTAACGGTCCTTCCAGTGAACATAGTTGTTGGAAGCTACATTAGTAACATGTTTGAAGATAGGTAAGTCTTCATACAGGAAGCATGCTTTTGAATCAAATAGAATTCTGTTGTTTTATATCTTTACTTGTCTAAAGCTCTGGAATTGCTTGTCATATCCTACTGACGCAGTTCTTCATTGTTGATCCGATTGCAGGCAAATTTTATTAGCATCAGAAATTATGGTTTGCGTAGGAATACTGCTGAGCTTCCATATAATAAGCCCATACACTGTGCCACAGTATGTCTGTTCTGGACTCATCTTGTTTGTATCTGCAGAAGTACTTGAAGGTGAGGAACTATTCAATTCTAATGTTTTACTCGTAATAATGAACGTAAAGAAGGGAGGGATTTGGAAGGGAACAGTGGTCTCCTCCAGAAGTGGAAAATATAATTACATAAAAGATGGGGTCGGGTTGCAGCTCTAAATAAGCTCATCCTGGGCATTCCTCGCATTTTAAAAAGATTTACCTAGCTCCCCTCCTCCCCCTCCTCGCAATCAGATAATTAAGGCCTCTAATCAGAAGAAATCGTTAAAAAAAAAAATCAGAAGAAAAGGAGTTAAAAATTAACCTGTGGAATTGCAATAAACAGTGAGTGACATTAACTATTCCCCTCACCGAAGTGGTTAATGCATCACAGTGGGGTACCCTTTTGTTCAAGACATTACAGTCTAGCCATTAACCATTGTGGATGACAGTAAAATATGACGAGACGTGAAGGCTAACGCATAAATAGTATGCATAAAGAGACGAGATAGGCTTTAAAGAAGACCTAGGATTGAATTGCTTTATTGCAGACAAAAGGCAATTAAGGTCTGCAGGTTAAATATAACTGAGTTCTGTGGATTTTCTTTTCATCCAGGCGTCAACTTGTCACTGCTCTCTCGAGTCATGTCATCCAGGCTTTCCCGCGGAACCTATAACGGTGGACTCCTCTCAACAGAAGCCGGGACATTAGCCCGTGTAGTTGCAGACGGCACAATTACGCTGGCTGGGTACTTGGGTGAGAGTAAGCTCTTAAATGTCACTCTTCTTCCTTCACTGGTGATTTGCATAGCCTCCATTGTTGCCACCTGCTTTACTTACAACTCTCTCTATTGATCCATATTTGGTAGTAAATCACTGCTCTGTTCAGAACCTTAGTCCTTCAATCTCAAATTTTTATTTCCTTCTTTTTGTTAATATTTGTATTTTATGTCAGTTCTATAAATTGTAAGAAAGCAGCTCATTGATTCACATTTTTATTTCCATTTTAATAAAAGTTTTATGCTTCTGCTATACAGGCCTTAAATTGCTATTTCATATAATTATGTCTACAGAAATTCTTGTTATCGTTCTTTTATTTTATTTTCCCGTTTGGAACCGTGTTTTACCCGTTCTCTGAGCCTAAGCAGAGAACGTGTGCGGTTTGTAGGAATTTCAAACCCCCCTCTGAAGATAACAAATTCTCAGAGTAACAAAGAGAGCTGACGTTAGTTCTATTTTTCTTCTTTCAAGTATTTTTCCGTTTTCTTTGCAAAATTTAAACTGCAAAATCTGGTAGAATTAAAAAAAATAAAGTTGTGGACTCGTTTTCTGATGGTGCACCTTCTTTTTTTTCCCATTGTTTTTTAACCTCGAAAAATTATTTGGCCTGACTTAATACTATGAAATCTTTTTAGTACTGACAGTTGACACACGAGGCGTTGTGCGTTGTCCACATACTCAGTTTTTTTTTTTTTTTTTTCCATGTAGAGTTGACATCATATTTTTAACTGATGATTGCTGTGTAAATATGCATTATATTCCATGCAATCATGCACATTTTTTCTTGACCAACAATTGTTTTTAGTCAATAATAATCATCCATTTCTTCACCAGTTGAAAGGTAGGCATTACAACTGACGGGAGATGCCAATATTCACACAAATCAATTGTTATTTAAATCTCCACGTCACGAGGTTACTTGAAGTGATTAACATCTAAAAATATCGTGGATAATCAAATAAATAAAACGATTCTAAATTTAATATTTTTCATTCTCATTCTACAATAATTTATTATATATTTTCTTTCTATTCTCTTGCACATTATTTTTTTCATTCACCCATTAACTTAAATATTAAAGAATTTTTTGTTCTACAATGAACTTATTTTTTTAAAAAAAATAAAATATCAAGCCCGTAATAAAGCTCACACGTGATTCATCATTTTCTTTTTTAATTTTGTGTTTCTTTAATGGTTTTTTTTTTTATATTTTGTTTTAGGGAATTCTAAACACGAATCAAAATTAATCTTTACGTAACAGGAGAGAAGGATAAAAAAAGAAAAAAGAAAAAAGAAGAGGGATTTCGTGAAACGCTTAAAATATCATGAGGTCATTCCTAGAATTACTTCTGGACTTCTCTTTATGTAAACAATAGTTAATTGCATCAACTAAAAGTCTCGAATCACGTAAAAGTGCCGTAAATACGTACACTAAAATTAAACATACTACATTTTGTTGTATCCTTGAGGATGAGGATGAGTCTATAGGGGTGAGCAAATTCGGTTCGGTTCGGTTTTTACCCAAAAAACTAACCAAAATCAAATTTTGAAAAACTTAAAAATTCAAACCGGACCCGAACCGGAACCGGTTCAAACTGACCGGTTTCGGTTC
>Ga0325414_1004704_pt1 | contig 14325 bp, 9 predicted proteins | sample PopdelMetagenome_8_FD_206183 | JGI IMG/M metagenome (GOLD analysis project Ga0325414, IMG submission 206183) | Populus deltoides microbial communities from Bellville, Georgia, United States - Leaf-PdKOR-R3 | ecosystem: Host-associated > Plants > Phyllosphere > Phylloplane/Leaf | place: USA...
ACTGATACGTAGATAGTGCAATGTTTGATTCCCTTAAGCTTTTCTCCTTAACCCATGTAACAAGCTTTGGACCAATAGCTCCCAAGTGAGTTGACTTTAGGGTATTAGGTGTTAAAACATCCATTCGGGCTTAATTTCTTAGGTTAGGGAGGCTACGAAACCAAACTTATCTACATTTTTATTATCATCATTTTTTTTTGCAAATTATATGCTATCCCTTTCCCTTAGTTGTTACCTTCAACAGAAGAACATAAATAATGTAATAATTTAATGTGCAACCCACAATCATATGTTAAAGTGTGTGTGTGAAAATGAAGGTTTAAGAATACTTGTTAAATGAGTATATGGGCAAAATCAAGTGATAACAATGCGAGAGTTTGTAAACCTGAATATTTCAAGAAGTATTCTAATAGGCCCTGATAAGACTATTTACTAAGATGCGTCTCAAGAGTCAATAAAATTCCTCCTTACTCTGCCATCCTAATAACAATTTTGTCAAATGGTTTTAATAATAGCAAAAACACTTAGTAAGTTTTTTTTTAATGTCAACTACTACCCTCTCCCCCTAACCAAAACGAGACATTGTCATCAATGTCATAAGGTAGAAAGATAGAGTTTAGAAGACATCACCTAAAACAACTTACACTGACAAACTTGAAATACACTTAAACAAATATAAGAAATAACAAAACAGAAAAAATATTATGCTATTAATAAAACCAAAAGACATAAATTTTTACAAACTAAGACTCAAATTGTAGTTGTGATTGTGGCTCACATCTTCCCTTGGTTTTACATCCAAGAACGGCTTAAACGTCCTCTATGGGTCGGGATAGGCTTCCCATCCAATTTTTTTAAAAACTGGCAAACAGGGTCTTTTTTAGTAAGATTCCTAAGACTAAGTCAATTATGTTTTTTATGAAAATGGGCCATAAATCATGAATTGCACGATGCACATCTCCACTAAGATGCGTCTTAAGAGTCAATAGAAGATTATCTAAAGACCCCTTACTCAGGCCATCTTTAATGAATTGTATTTTATCTTCACGGTTTACAGATATCATTCCTAAAGAACGACATATTGCATTACAAGTCCATCTGGCACATATGTGACAGACTTTCAGTCGTTTTGCACGACGTTTCTTTGTAAAGGTGCTTTTACCTGTTCTAGGCATGTATGAAATGAAAGAATTGGAAGACTCACCTGATAATCAAACCTTTGCTTCAATCAGCCAGCGAATATCTTCCTTAATGAATTGTATTTTATCTTCACGGTTTACAGATATCATTCCTAAAAAACGACATATTGCATTACAAGTCCATCTGGCACATATGTGACAAACTTTCAGTCGTTTTGCACGACGTTTCTTTGCAAAGGTGCTTTTACCTATTCTAGGCATGTATGAAATGAAAGAATTGGAAGAATCACCTGATAATCAAACCTTTGCTTCAATCAGCCAGTGAATATCTTCAGGAATTGCATGATTCATTAACAACTTCAATCTTGCACACCTAGCTCGGTAAATTTTTGTAATCGCATTCTAAGGTAAAGTGGGAAAGTACTTTTTTAATTTTTCAAGAGTGGTGTCCATTTTCAAATGAGAATTGGAGAAGAGATTCAAAGAAGGGAGAAAGAGCAAAGAATTGCACAAATATATAAAGTATCAGTTATTATAGGAAACTAAAAGAACCAACTTAAGTCACGGAGTACCGTTATTCGCCATTTGACCAGGGTGAGAGAGACTAGCAAAACAAGAGTCACACAAAAAATAAACACAAAAACAATGTGAGAAAAACAAAATAATCAACCTTTATGTACAGGATCATTCAAACCAATGGATTCATTTTCACTAGGAAAATTTTCAAAGTATGCTTTCAAACGATGTCCATTTACCTTAAAAACATTGTCATTCTTTGGATTCTCAATATCAAAGGCCTTATAAAGATACAGATGTTTTATAATACATGGACCGCTCCATCTTGATCTTAGTTTTTTAGGAAATAAATGGAGTTGAGAATTATAAAGCAAATTTTTTTGACCAATATCAACTTTTTGATAATTTTTACAAGTTTTGCAGAATGCATACGTGTCCTTGAACATGGTGGGCCAATAAAATCTATTTTTTAAGATTTTTGCAGTCATCTTTTTTAACGAGAAATGACTCCCATATGCCTTAAAATGACAAAGTTTAATGACACTACTTACCTCATTGTCCGCAATGCATCTTTGAAATATTTGATCAGGACAATATTTGAATAAGTAGGGGTCATCCCAATAAAAGTTCTTCACTTCGTTCAAAAACTTTCCTTTGTCTTCGATACTCCAATGAGCTGGCAAATCTCCTGAAGAAAAAAAATTGATATTTTTAGTAAACCAAGGCATTGAACTAAGAGAAAGTAAGGATTCGTTAGGAAAGTAATCATCGATTGGTGTGATGTCGGATGTCGAATTTGGTGTCACTCTTGATAAAAGATCCGCATCAACATTTTCGATGCCTTTTTCATCTGTGATTTCTTCCTGGGAATAAATCTTTTACAAATCTTCAGATTCATCAAAGTCAATTTTACTTAAAGTACATTCATGTTAATCATAAACTAATTCTTCAATAAAATCTACTTCTTGTAAATCATTATCACCTCCAAGTTGCTTACAAATGTTAAAAATATTCATCTCCAATGTCATGTTTCCAAATGATAGCTTCATCAGTCCATTCCTACAATTAATCAATGCATTAGAAGTTGCAAGAAATGGACGTCCTAATATAATAGGAAATGAATTACATGCTTCAACAAGTTGTGTATCCAAGACAATAAAATCCACAGGGTAAATGAATTTATCGACTTGTACTAACACATCGCTAATTATTCCTCTAAGCACTTTTACAGATCTATCAGCAAGTAAAAAAGTTACAGAAGTTGGTTTTAACTCACCTAGATTGAGACTCTGAATAACTGAATATGGAAGTAAATTCACACTAGCTCCAAGATCAAGTAAAGCTCTTTTAATTTTATGTTCTCCAATAAAGCATGAAATTGTAGGACAACCAGGGTCTTTATATTTCAAAGCATTATTGTTCTGAAGAATGGCACTTACTTGTTCTGCTAAAAAAGCTTTCTTTTTCACATTCAGTTTTCTCTTCATAGTGCACATATATGTCAAAAATTTAGTATAAGAAGGTACCTGTTTAATAGCATCCAACAAAGGTATATTGACCCTTGCCTGTTTGAAAGTTTCAAAAATTTTAGAGTTGTGATTGACTTTTCTTTGTTTGGTCATGGCATGAAAAAATAGAAGTGCTGGCTCAGAATCAGTCTTTTCTTTACAATGTTCAGATTCAACCCCTTCTTTACCCTCAAAGATTGACTCATCATCTTTCTCACAAGGTTTAAGAATGAGTTTTTCAATAACCTTACCACTGCGAAGAGTAGTGACTGATTTGACTTGATCCATATGTTGGCTTCCGAAACTACTTGCATTCACATTGTATTACCCCTTTGGATTTCGCTGTGGTTGAGATGGAAACTTACCTTTCTCTTCAAAATTGAGGGCAGATGTCAATTTTGCAAGAACATCTTTAAAATCTGTCATGCTTTGAGCAAGTTGAGTGTTGATTGTCTCCAGCTTTTCAATGAATGCATGAATGTTTCCTCAAGATTTCTTCTAAGAGGTGGAGCATAAGGAGGTGCATATCCATGAGAATTTTGAAAATTATGGTGTGCTTGAAACGGTGGCTGTGAAGTTTGTGCATTATTATTATCACTCTTAAAATGGTGGCTTGGAGGTCATGATCTTCCCTAAGGTTGTGCATACCTCCACTAGATGTATGAGGTTGGGTTTTACTTGGTGCCTCATAAGTGCCTGTAGTGTCTCAATTTTAAGCATTTTCAGCTAGCAAGTCTAGGTACTTCATTTCTTCATTCGGGTCTTTATCCTTAAAAGTTTTTTGCACATCAATTCAACCATTTGTCTATCTCTAGGAGTTAACCCTTTATAAAAATATGAAACCAATCTCCATGTTTCAAAACCATGATGAAGGTAAGTATTAAGCAAGTCTCGATACCTATCCAAACATTGGTAAAATTTTTCTCCTAGTTTTTTAGTAAAAGTGATGATTTGTCTTTTGAAAGAGTTTGTTTTGTGAGACAGAAAAAACTTCTTTAAAAATTATTGTTGCATTTTATCCCAATCATGAATTGATCCAGGTCTTAAATTTTATAACCATGTTTTAGCTTTATCTTTTAATGAAAAAGAAAAGATCTTTAACCTGATGGTGTTCATGCTACAATTTGAGTCATTATAGGTGTTACAGACCACCTCAAATTCCCTTAAGTGCAAGTATGAATTTTCTAAATCTAAGCCATGAAAAGAAGGCAAAAGTTGAATAATGTCTAGCTTAAAATTAAAATGAGATGCATTAGGAGGAAAAACTATGCATAAGGGTGCACTTGTTCTTGTGGGATTCATGTGGTCTTTAAGTGTTCTCACATGATTATTCTCATTATGAAGCGACTGATTATCTTCTTCGGCCATATTTTCTGAAAATGATGAGGATACCCTATAAAGTCTACCACTTAATGTACGTGACCAAACTCTCATGCACGTGTAGGAAGAGAATAAAAGGAAGAAAAGAAAAGAAAAAGAAACAAAAGAAAAGAAAAGAAAAGAAACAAAAGTTAGATAAAATGAAAAGTGAAAAGAGAAAATAAAATAAGTATTATAATTTTTACAAGAATTTACCTCCCCGATAACGACGCCAAAAACTTGACACGACCAAAAGATTGATGTCTTCTCCCAAGTGTAGGAGTGTCGAAGTAATAAATAACCTGTCAAGACCGGGGTTGAACCATAGAGAGGTTAACTATATAAATTATAAATAACAACAACAACAAGTTAAAGAGAACTTTGAGATGTGATATTGATGTAAGGATTAAACAAGGATAAAATAATTTTCAAGGTTAGAGGATCCACTAATGGTATTTCAAACAAGTATAGTATAAACTCGTTTTATTACTCAATTGGAAACCACACACAAAGGAGGTTCCAATCGGATTATAAATTGTTAACATGATTACATTAGTTATCTTATTCAAATAATGCTAATACTTGTAAATGTTATCAGACATTTATGATTATAACTTATGTTAACAACAAATCAAGTTCTTTTCATAGCACAGGTGTCGATTATACCATACGGTTGGGCTATAAAAATGCCAAGTATTTGTTGTACTAAGGGTTATACAACATAAATCTAGATTAACCATTTAACAAGCAAAGTATTAAAAATAAACAAGATAACAAATATAAAACATGTTAATATCAAACATTAAGGTCCATGTTGAGTTTATATTATACTTATTCTTACACCATTAGTGTAACCTTTTCACCTTGACATGATAAACTTAGCTAAACATAATGAAAGAGAGAAACATAAATAAACAAGGAAAGGAAATAAAAAGTATAAGCAAGGGATTAATATAAGTAAAACTTAAGCATTATAAAATATAAAGAGAGAGCAAAAGCATGATCTTGATCTGAAAACCAAGATGCCTAAATACATGGCAAATGCCTCCTTTTATAGGCTAAAATTCGGAACTATTGATTTGTTGACTAATTGTTGAGTGAGTGGCCACATCTTGACTTGGTGACAATCTATAACTTCTTGTCTGCTAAAAACATCATTGATAACGTCATAATTGAACAAACTTAAATCATGAAAGTTCTAGAAAATTATCTTAGCTTTCCAGGAAAGAAAACATTGAGGTCATTTGAACTTCTAGAACTCGAGATATGGGCTGAACATTGAATAGTGTCCGGGCTGCAGGACAGATTCAGACTTCTCCGTTGTTGCTATAATTTGGACTTGAAAACGGCCTTTTTAAATCTTGGACTCCCATGAAAGTTTTAGGCCTATGTCTTAGCTTTCCATCCATATAAGACAAACCTAAATCCAAGTTCTACAGCTCCAGATATGACCCAATGACCGAACAGTGTTCCAGTTTGGACTAAACCAGCATCTCTTTTCTAAGTTTGACCCTCTCTTTGTCCTTTCAATTTTCGTACTTAAACTCATCAATCAATCTTTTTATTTATGTGATAGGCCTGCATTTAAGATGAACATTTACCATAAATTAAAGGTATCTTATGGTATCAGACTTATTATTATAAAACATGCTTTAGTTAAGGAGTTATTGATACTTCAAATGCAAAATGATGATATAAATTCTTGATAAAAATGCACTTTTAAGTACTAATCATCTTATTTATGTGAAAGATAGGGAAAAAGAGAGTGAGCTATTGACATACATTCCTATCGTAAAAGAGTTTCCAGATGTGTTTACTAAGGAGTTGCCTAGGTTACCTCCCGAAAGGGAAGTGAAAGTCTCGATTGATATAATTCTCGGGTCAGGTCCTATAGCTTAATTTCCCTATAGGATGATGCCTGCAGAACTAGCTTAATTGAAGATACAACTGCAAAAATTATTGGAAAAAGGATTTATACATCCTAATAGTTCACTTTGGGGAGCTCCAATGTTATTTGTAAAAAAAAAAGATCAAACTCTAAGGTTTTGTATTGATTATCAGTAGCTTAATAAGGTGACAGTGAAGAATAAATATCTGTTACCACGAATAGATGATCTCTTTGATCAATTCAAAGGAGCCAGGGTGTTTTGAAAAATAGACATAAGGTCAGGATATTATTAGTTGAGAATTATGGATTTAGATGTGCCAAAGATTACGTTTAAGACTCGTTGTAAACATTATGAGTTCCTAGTAATGCCATTTGGATTGACAAATCCACCAGCAATGTTCATAGACTTAATGAATCGGGTATTTCAACCATATTTGGATAGGTTTGTAGTAATATTTATTGATGATATTTTAGTATATTCTAGTTCAGAACAAGAGCACAAGCAACATTTGGGATTAATACTGCAAACTTTAAGGAAGCATCCCTTGTATGCTAAGTGAAGCAAGTGTGAATTCTGGTTAACGGAGGTAACTTTCTTGGGACATGTGATTTCAGCTGATGGTATACTTGTTGATCCGTGAAAAGTTGAGGCGGTATTGAAATGGTAGAGGCCAACCAATGAAAATGAGATTCATAGTTTTCTTAGAATAGCAGGATACTACGGGAGGTTTATAGAGGATTCTCCACCATTTCCATTTTGATGACAAGATTGACTCAAAAAGGAACTAAGTGAGAGTGGTTTAGAGAATGTGAAGAGAGCTCCTAAAAGTTGAAATGAAAGCTAACTACTACTCCTGTATTAGTTCTTCCATCAGGGACATGAGGGTTTGTAGTTTATAATGATGCATCAAAGAGAGCACTTGGATGTGTGTTTATGCAGCATGGAAAGGTTATTACTTATACGTCCAGGCAATTGAAGCCTCATGAGGTCAACTATCCAGTGCATGACCTAGAGTTGGTTGCAGTTGTGTTTGCCTTGAAAGTGTGGAGACATTGTCTGTATGGGTCTCAAGTATAAATTTTTACTGATCATAAGAGTTTGAAGTATTTGATGACTCAGAAAAAGTTGAATATGGAACAGAGACGTTGGGTAAAGTTAATTAAAGATTATGACTGTGATAGACTACCATCCGGGAAAAAGCTAATATTGTTGCAGATACCCTTAGTCGCAAGAATAAAGTTGTAGCAGATTCAGACGAATGTGATAATAGGGAGCTAATAGAACTGGCAAAGATAAGTGTTGAAATAGAAGTTGGGCTTGGGGATTCTTTGTTAGCTTAGTTAAAAATTAGGTCAATATTTCTAGATAGAGTACTGGAAGCGCAAATGATGGATGCTGAGGTTAAAACAGTAAGGGATAACAGTAGAATTAGGAGTTGAAACTCCTTTCCAGATATTGAATGATGAAATGGTGGTGATGGAAAGGCGAATGTATCTTCTTGGAGATAAAGTGCTGAAGGAAGAACTGTTTAAGGAGGCCCATGAGTTTAGATTTACTGTACATCCAGGAAGCACTAAGATGTACGAGGATCTGAAAGAATTTTATTGGTGGCTGAAAATGAAGAAAGATATAGCCGAATATGTGACTAGATGTAGTGTTTGTCAACAAGTAAAGGCAGAGCATCAGAAACCAGCTGGGCCTTTACAATCACTTTTGATACCTCATTGAAAATGAGAGGATATTACAATGGACTTCGTGTCAGGATTACAGAGAGGAAGGAAGGGTAATGATGAAATTTGGGTGATAGGAGACCGAATGACAAAGTCTGCCCTCCTTTTGCCCATGAAGATGACATATCCAGTCGATAAACTGGCGAGGCTATATGTGAATGAAGTGATAAGACTTCATGGATCCCTGATTTACATCTCGGCTATGGCCATGTATTCAGAGTGCTTTGGGGACGAGGTTGAATCTGAGCACTTTTTTCCACCCCTAGACTGATGGTTAATTTGAATGAACGATTCAGACATTGAAGGATTTGCTAAGAGCTTGTATACTGGAGTTTGGCAACAACTAGGAAGATCATTTACCATTAATGGAGTTTACGTATAATAACAATTATCATAACACTATAGGAATGGCTCCTTACAAAGCATTATATGGTAGGAAATGCCGCACTCTATTATGTTGGGAAGAGGTTGGCAATAAAAAAATCATTGGGGGTGGAATTAGTTAAATCATGACAAAAAAGGTGAAAGTGATAAGGGATGGCTTGAAAGCAGGCCACTACAGGAATGGTGACACGATCAAAGAGTTGATCTCTTCTCCTAAGTGCAGGAGTGTCAAAGTAATAAATAACCCGGCAAGACCGGGGTCGAACCACAGGGAGATTAACTATATAAATTATAAATAATAATAAGGATGACAACGACGACGACGACGACGACGATTTAAAGAGGACTTTGAGATGTGAAGACTAAACAATGATAAAAACAATTGTCAAGGTTAGAGGATCCACTAATGGTATTTTAAATAAATATAATATAAACTCTTTTTATTACTCAATTGGAAACCACATACAAATGAGGTTCCAATCGGATGATTTATCGTTATTAACTCATTATAAATTATTAACATGATCATATTAATCATCTTATCTAAGTAAAACCATACTTGTAAATATTTTCAAGTATTCATGATGCTAACTCATGTCAACAACAAATCAATTTCCTATCATAATAATGATGTCGGCCGAAGACTATGAATGATCAAGCATTTGATGTACCAAGTGTTATACAACACAAATCTAGATTAACCATTTAACAAGCAAGGTATTAAAAATTAGTAAGATAAAAAGATAAAATATGTTAATAACAATCTTTCTTGGATATAAACATTGAAGTCCAAGTTGAGTTTATATTATACATATTCTTACACCATTAGTGAAACCTTTTCACCTTGACATAATTAACTTAACTAAACATAATGAAGAAGAAAAACATAAATAAATAATATAAGAACATAAACATGATATAAGTTAACTAAGTATAGGAAAGGAAATGAAAAGGCATAAACAAGAGATTAATATAGCATGAAAGAAAACTTGAACATTACAAAGATATAAAGAAAGATAGCAAGAACATGATCTTGATCTGAAAACCAAGATGACTAAATACATGGCAAATGCCTCCTTTTATAGGCTAAAATTCATAACTATTGATTGGTTGACTAAGAAAATAGTTGGTGGCCAACCATTGACTTGGTGGCTGGTTTTTGACATTGTTGGCTGGTTTTTGATATTGTTGACTGACCAAAATGTCATTGCTAACATTAGAATTAGAGCCCTTTGAACTATGAAAGATGTGGGCAATTGTCTCAGCTTTTCAACAAAAAAAAAAAAAATAGAGCTCATTTGGACTTCTAGAACTCAAGATATAAGCTGAACACCGAATAGTGTCTGAGCTGCAGGACAGATTCTGACTTCTCCGTTGATGCTAAGATTTGAACTTGAAAATGGCAGAATTGAGTCTTTGACTCCACATGAAAGTTTTAGGTCTATGTCTTAGCTTTCCATCCATATAAAGCAGACCTAAATCCAAGGTCTACAACTCCTGTTATGATCCAATAACTGAATGGTGTTCCAGTTTGGAATTGAACCAGCATCTCTTCTCTTAGCCTAGTCCTTTTTTTTTGTCTCTTCACTTTCAATAGTTAATCACATCAATCAATCCTTTGAATTGTGAGATATACCTGTATTAAAAACAAGCATTTACCATAAATTAAAGATATATTATATTATCAGACTTGTTATTATAAAACATGCTTTAGTTAGGGAATTTAATGATACTTTAGTGCAATATGATGATATAAAGCCTTAATGAGAATGTACTTTTAAGTACTAATCAAATGGCTCCTTACAAAGCATTATATGGCAGGAAATGCCACACTTCATTATGTTGGGAAGAGGTTGGCAATAAAAAAATCATTGGGGCAGAATTAGTTAAAATCATGATAGAAAAGGTGAAAGTGATAAGGGATCGAATGAAAGTAGCACAAGATAGGTAGAAAAGCTATGCTGATACTCGAAAAAGGCCAATTGAATTTGTGGTGGGAGATCGGATCTATCTAAAAGTTACTCCCTGGAAGCATATGCTCTATTTTGGTATGAAGGGAAAATTGGCACCGGGATATATTGGGCCCTTTGAAGTGATAGAGAGAATAGGGCCTGTAGCATACAAATTCGTTTGGGCCCTTTGCCATCACACTTGGCCAAGATATATAATGTGTTCCATGTATCCATGCTACGTAAAGCAGAAATTGACCTCTCTCGGGTGCTATTACAGGTCCCTATGGAAATTAAAGAGGATTTATTTATGGAGGTAAGACTAGTGAAGGTGTTAAACCGGAGTGAAAAGGATTTCAGAATAAAAAGATACCAATGATTAAGATCCTATAGAGGAGCTCTTAAATAGAAGAAGAGATCTGGGAAAGGAAATCAGAGATGAGAAGAAAATATCCTGAATTATTTTAAGATCCAGGTATGACTTGAATTTCAGGGGTGGAATTTTTAAAGGTGGGAAGAATATAAACCCCATAAAAAAAAGATAAAAAAATTGCACCAAATAAAAATTAACACTTATAAATAAATAAGTTTTTTTTGGGTCGTGACATAAATTGATTTGACCTTAGGGGTAAATAAGTTATTTTACTGTTTAAAAAATTTAGAATAGATGAATATGCCCTCTAAGAATTTTTTTAATGTCCAATAGACAATTAGAAAAGACCAAATTCTTCCTAACACTAAGTTATTTTAGTATTCAAAATTTTTATAAAAGATGAATATGCTCTCTAAGAATTTTTTAATGTCCAAAAGACCATTAGAAAAAACCAAATTCCCCATAACACTAAGGCTTTCATTTTTTTCACGGAAGAAAAAAAAAATTTCATTATAGTAATCCATAGTAATTTATGTCTAGTACTAAAGTAAAAAACCAACTCCCCTTATATTTTTGATAAATTTTAGAAATATAAAATTAAAAGAAAGAGGATAAATTGTAAACCAAGGAAAAACCGTGTGGCCAATCTCAAATTCACGCAAAAAAGTTCTTTTTAGTCCATCTATTTTATGTTCCTTCCTTTACAATCCTTATAGTTTTTGGAATTTTAGTTTTAGTCTAAATGTCTATTTTTTTTTTCAGTTTCTATGTTTGAGGAAAAAGAGAGAAAGTCACTGGAAAATAATGAATGAGAGAGAAATATGAATGATAATTTAATTTGAACTCGATGGATATCAATTCAACTTGGCATAAATGAATGAATATTTTTTGGACAGTTATTTTATTTGAGGGGTAATGGATAAGGTATAGGTATTGTGAAACCTGACACGAAACTCGCTAGAACTTTAACTGAAATATGTATTTATATGTTATACATATATTTATAGAATATTTAGATTTTTTTAATTTAATATGATATATACATATTTCTGTATCGACATAAAATGCATGTACATGTATAATATTTATCATTTAGTATATATATACATAATTTGAATATATATTAACTATTTTATTTTTTTTATTGAATAATAAATAATAGTTAGATAACGAATACTCGAAACTTGATAGATGATAGTTTAAAGATATTTAAATTTTTTTATCCAAGTAGTAATAGGTAGGATATGAATATCAAAAAATTCAACTTGTGGGTACGCATTGCAATCCTTAAAGAGAAAGTCTATATTGGTATCAACGGGTTCCTTTTGACGAGAAAATTTTTAAGGTGTTTTTCACCCTTTATCTTGTATAAAAAATAGATCGAGGATTGAGAGGTGTTTTTAGGTGTGTTTTGAGTTAAGTGATTAGTTTATTAATATTATAAGAATATTTATTAGGTGTTTTCAAGTGAAAATAAGTTGAAAAATGGGTTTTTGAGATCCCAAAACTCATACCTTGATTTTTTGATCACAGGAGATGACCTAAAAATGTTTGAGATGCTGACAAGTTGTCTGCCACAACGAACAACTTGTTGTCTACTATAAAAAGAAATGAAAAGGAGAGAAGACAACACATTGTTTTCTCCATAAATTTGTTTTTTCCAAGTCTAGGTGTGTCTGGGTTCTTCGATAACTAGCTAGGTGCGTGAGTCTGGCCTGCGAGGCCCAACAATCATTTTTTTTTGTTTGTTTTCCTTATAATTTTTTTTCTACATTTAACTGATACCTTTATTTTTTATATATTTTTTACTTTGCATTATTGTTTTTATTTAAATTTAAATTAATACCATCTTTTTTTAGTCCCTTCACACATCTTTTTTTTTCTTCTAAATTCAGTAACACATCTTTTTTTTCTTCAATTCAATCCCTTCACATTGGCTTTATTTTGGATTTGACTTAATTTTTTGTTTTAGTTTCCACAATGCTAGGATCTTGCAATATCAAGAGAAATTTCATATGCTCAGTTGATGCTTGGTTTTTGTAAAAAAAAAAAAAATACAAATCAATTGATTTAGAACAATTAAGTTTTAAGAGATCAAAATTGAAATTAAAATAAATATGGGAACTATGGTAAATGGGCAAGTCCAATTGGTTGGTGGGTGTGGTACACACGCCAACGTTTGGAGATTAGACATCATGCTTTGATGGCGCTTGCGACTAATTCCAACAGCGAAACACGATTGTCCATAATTGCATTAGATGCGCCTAGGTGAGCTCTTCATGTTTAGGCGACATGTGTACCAACTAAAAATACGTGGTTTATTTATCTTCTTCCTTTTTCCTTATCTTCTCTTATTTTTCTCTTTTCTCTCTTCAAGATTCACATTTCTCTACCAAAAATAAAAAGTAAAAGTACAAAATTCCTATCATTTTGTTTTATTTCAAATTTGATCCTTATTTTTTTATATAGTTATTTCTTGCTTTTGAATCAATTTTTAAAATGATTTTTATTTTGTATTTCATCACTAAACATTTGGTTTCAATAAAATTTTGTATCAAACTTGGTTATTCTTTTGATTTCTATTTGTTTTGTTTTGGATCTTTTTTTTAATTGATTTTGTTTTGAATGTTTTCCTTCATCAATTGGTTTCATTTTGTTTTTTCAAATTTGGCCCTTGTTTTTTTTTATTGCAATTTGTTTTGTTTTGGATCCATTTTTTATTTATTAATTTTTTTCTTAATTTCATTCCCCCAACATTTGGTTGATTAAGAATTTGACTTCGTGAATTTAAAATTATTATTTTTTACAATTGTATTCTTCAAAATAGGGTTGGTTGGGAATTGAGCATTGTAAACTTTTTCATTTTTCTTTCTATGGGGTTATTTCGATCTCATGTCCGGGTTGCAGGCTTGGCGTGTTAATCCAAGTTAACTCGGGTTTTTTTTGTTGTTTTTTTTCCAATTCTGCCTTTCAATATTAGGTTGGTTTGAGAATTGAATTTCATGATTTTATTAAATTTAATGTTTTACGGGGTTATCTCAGTCTCATGACTAGGTCGTCGATTTGACAAGTTGACTCAGGTTAGGTTATTTATCGTTTTTTAGAATTGCTTTTTTTCTTTTTAATTTTGTTCTTCAACTGTAAAACCCTGAGAAACACACTTATATATATATATATATATATATATATATATCATTATGATAATAATAATAATAATAATAATAATAATAATAATAATAATAATAATAATAATAATAATAGTGCAATTAAATAAAGAAGAAGAAGAGTCGGCAACCTACACAAAAAGAAAAAAGACCTAAAGTGGAAGAAACAAAGAGGGGAGGATCAAACTTAAAAGGTATGAATAAATAAGGGATAATAAAAAAGAAAAAAAAAAGAGGAGAGTGAGAGAAGAAAACTGCCATCTCTTGAAGAAGGAGAGCTAACGACAGAAAAGAGATAAAAAGAGAGAAGAAAT
>Ga0325414_1004709_pt1 | contig 14317 bp, 10 predicted proteins | sample PopdelMetagenome_8_FD_206183 | JGI IMG/M metagenome (GOLD analysis project Ga0325414, IMG submission 206183) | Populus deltoides microbial communities from Bellville, Georgia, United States - Leaf-PdKOR-R3 | ecosystem: Host-associated > Plants > Phyllosphere > Phylloplane/Leaf | place: USA...
TCTAGTTCCCTCAAATTACTAGATGGCGACTCCAATAAAATCTTTGTTTCCCCCAATCGAGAAAAAACCCTTTTTGTTAAATAAACACAAAAAAGCGGGAGCCGTCGCCCGACGTCGTGTATCGACACTTGGTTTCTGGAACGGCTTGGTTAGATTTTGTTAAATTTTTAGTTTGCTCCTTGAGATTTCTCAATTTCATCTTCAAAATTTAATTTGTAATAATAGCCTTCTATAATTTTCATGCTTTATCCATTTATATAAATAATAGTACCACAAAATTACATGAATAAATATCAGTGTTGCTTTTAAGATCCAGGGATAAAAGTGCTTCTTTTGTAAAATTATAACATGGCATCCATGTTTAATATTTTTTTTATTTTTTTTATTTTTTTAATTTAATTTTTTTAATAAAAAATCAAAATTAATTGTTCTTTAATTAGAACTAAATCATCAAAAATTAAATTTGAAAATCAAATTAAAGAAATATAAAATTTTATATAACCCATCCTCAATATTATTCGAGAAAACAGATAGGCCTTGCGGAGTAAAGAAATCCACGCAAGCAATACTTAATAATATCAAAACGAAAACGAAAGGGATTGTGATGAAGAGTAAACTACCATCCTATGCCATCCTGCTTTTTTTTCTCTATTTTTTCCAAGAGTTAGACCATTGCCATCATCCATTTTTTCATGAATGGGCCCGTTGGATGGTGCCATCATGCATTTTTTTTCCCCAAGAGGTGGGTCCGAGAGAACATTTCCTTCATTCTTTTTTTTTCCTAAAAAGATATTCAGATTAAAAGCATTATAAAAAGAAAGTACTATAATTTCCATGCTTCATCCGTTTATACAAGTAAAGAGTCACACAAAATATATATGAATAAATCTCAGAGTTGTTTTTAAAGTTTATATAAAATATTTCATTCTCATCCAAAAAAATATAAAAAAGTATGAAAGAAAAGCCTATCATGTTTGAAAGAATTAATTCTTTTAGAAATCCTAAAATTCTATTTTGATGGTCTAAATAAATGTAAACGAATCTTTTTTTTTTCTACCACCAGAATCTGACGACTTATCTCTCTTCTCTTTCAACTAGAAATTAAAAAATAACAAAAATAAATTTTTGTATCAAAATCAAATTAGAAAAATATCGAGGTACTGAAATTATATGATTTACATGATTTTTAAAGTTTAAGAATCAAAATCCATCCTTCGCAAAACTTATAGCATAACACTTATATTTGGTGTCTTTTTTATGTCAGTCCATCTTCTTTTAATCCTATCTTTTGATAAGAAATCAAAATCAACTAGAGTTTAATTAGAACTAAATTGTCAAAATTAAATTGAGGAATGAATTAAAAAAAAATTTAAACAATTCATTTACAATAATATACAAAAGGATGAACAATAAAGTCTTGACAAGAATTTTTTTTTTTAATGGGAGCAGTGCTTAGGAGTGTTTGAGAGTGTGATAATAATTGGTTTTTAAAGTGTTTTTTTTTTGGAAATGCATTTAAATAATTTTTTTATTTTTTAAAAATTATTTTTTACATCTACATATTAAAATAATCTAAAAACATAAAAAAATATTAATTTAAAATAAAAAAATAAAATAAAATTTACTTTTAAAAAAAATACTTTTGGAATGTAAAAAATAATCAGGGTAATATCAAAACGAAAACAAATGTGATGAAGAGGACACTGCCGTTCTATGCCATCCTGCTTCTTCTTTTTTCACAAGATGGGCCCGTTGGATGGTGCCATCATGCATTTTTCCATAAGTTGGGTCGCAGAGAACATTTCCATCATGCATTTTTTCCTAAAAGATATTCAGATTAAAAGTATTATAAAAAGAAATAAAGAGATTATATATATTAAAGATAAATGTTAAATGAATCAATTCAGATATTATGAATTATGTACTAAAATAAAATAAAAGAAGTTGCTTTATAAATTTTTTTTAAATATTTTTAACATTAATATATTATAAGAATAAAAAAGCATAAAAATAATTTTAAATAAAAAAATTAATATATCAAAACCTGATTATCTCGTCAAAACTTAGAATATGAATTTTAAACTGGATTAATTACTTAGATCGGATTTCAAAATTATATTTTCTTGATAGAATTTTCTCGGAAATGATGAGCTACCACTCCCTTTCGACTCTGCTGACCGACCGTTCTGGGAGAATATTTTATAGACAGTGTTGACGCCAGCAGTCAACAACTATCTTACATCCCCTTGGCATCGTGTTCCATGCCTTTGCAAATTATTAAAGGCCCCAATGCCTCTCTAGCAGCTGCTGGGGTGAGAAAAAAATTAAAAATTTAATTAAATTGAGAAAATAAAATAAAAAACTGAAAAAATTAACCTCCAAAAAAATTAATTAAAATAATTATAATATTTTAAAAAATATTCAGTTTAGTTTAGTTTTGATTTTATAAACCTGAAATTAAAAAACCAAACCGAACCGAAAAATAAAAAAACCAAACCGAAAAAACCGAAATCTAGCCCATTAAAAAATCCAAAAAATCCCCAAAAAATACAGTTTTTAATTTTTAATATAAAATAACTGAATCGATTTAGTGTTATGTTAATCGGGCAACATTTAATTACCATGATATAAAATACAAAAACAGAGGGAAGATAAAAAAAACATGTTTTTATATTTTTTTTTATTTTATAAGTATAAATTTTACTCTAATTTCACTCTACAATTATTGTAAAAAAATATTTATTTTAAATTTATTTATATTTTTATTGTTCAAAAATTAAAAGCTAATCTAAAAACAGTTAACTCTACATCATTATTTTATAAACGAATTGAATATATAATAAATACCGAGTGAAAGAATAAATTTAGTTGTATAACATACGTACTAAAGTTTAAATAGGTGACTTTAGAATCACCAAGCAGTGAATCACACGTACGGGAATATTGAAAGAATAATTAAAGTGATTTTACTAACATTATTGTAAAAAAAAAAAAATTGAAATCACGTCTTTTGTGGAAAAAGTTGACCCCAAGTCAATTAACCGAAAAGTTGACCCCAAGTCAAAGTCTTTTGTGGAACAATATGAATAACTGGTTAACGTTGGCCAGCTCACTTTCCATGAAGATGATTGATACAGAGCCCTCCCTACTATCTTTATGGAAATCACGTCTAGAAAATCATGCCTTAATTTTAATATTTTAATATATTCCTCAATTATCATAAAAAAAAAGAAGAAGAATGCAACCACCGATTAATTAATGGAAATGTTTAAGATATATTGAAGCAATTGAGGTTTCAATTTCTTCACAAGAAACCAGTAAATAAAAATAATACACACAAAAAAAAAACGAGGAATGTGAAGAAAAAACTAATAATAAGATTAAAAGTAAATGTGTTATTTATTGAAAATTAAAATCAACTCAATTAATGCCTCTTTAATAATAAGGTTTTTTTTCCTAAAATAAATGTGTTATTTATCAAAATTATCAATTTAACAAAAAAAAAAAACTAGATTAAAAAGGGAGCAATTTTTATTATGACTTGGTGCTCTTTTAATTAGGCAACATTTGATTATCGTGATATAAAATAAAAAAAATAGTAAGGATAAAGAAAATATGTTTTTATGTGTTTTTTATTTTAAAAATATATAATTCTAGAAACAATTTCTCTGTATTTTTAATCAGATATGTTTTTAGTTTTTGAAAATACAAATAGAGGAAGAACAACCGTGCTGATGATGTAAAAAGCAGTTTCTCTATGTTCTTAATCAAAGGTATTTCGTTAAAATGTAAAAAGCAGTTTCTCATTAATTATGGCTGTGGAAAATTGCCGATCAAGTTCTAACTTTTGGGCTGTTATCAGTCAAGCATGACTGATGAAATTGCCGGTCATGCTTCATTATTTCTTAATCAGAGGGTTTGTGGGAAATTGCCTTTTAATTGAAACCACTAGTGATGTTGACGTGATTCCTTTTATTTTATCTTGAATCCACTTGTAAAACGACTTTATAGGTCAGATTTTGGTAAATTCTTAGTTTGCTCCTTGAGATTTCTCAATTGCATCTTGAAATTTTAGTTTGTAACAATCGCCTTCTATAGTTTGTAAAAAAAATGACGAAATTTGAGAGAAATAGTTTTTCTAGAAATCCTAAAATTCTTTGTCGAAATTTGAGAGAATTAGTTTTTCTAGAATTACATTCTCTATCTGATCCTTCATAGCTTATTCTTATTGAAATACTAATGTGAGAGTTAACTTTGTCAATGTACCAATATTATTATTATTAAAAATAAGAATAATGAATTTATCTTCTTTTATAAAATTTGATGATCAATGGATCTTATTTATAGGTTTTAAGGAATTGATCATGAACTATGACCCACTTGAAGTGATTTGTTTGAAATTGGTTTGAGGATTGAAAATCTATAGGATATAATTAATAACTTGACTTTAATTTAAAAGGATTAATGTACATCATAAAATTTCAACTAATATATATATATAGGAACTGCATGGCCAAAAAAAAAACGAGGAAGTATTTTCAATATTTTAGCTAACCAATGCCTACTACTTGGTCATTGATGAATTGTTTATATTGGATGTAAATATATTGCAAACAATTATCCACATCCAAAGTTAAGGGTATGCTTATAAAAATTAAATTTTTTACGACCCTCCTTTTCAATTATTGAAATCTTGAAGGATAACAGAAGAAGTATACAATATCACTTTGTGACAATAATAATGCAAGGTAATATATAGACAAAGTCAAGAAAAAAAAAGTGAAGAAAATATTAGAGCAAAAGACGTTTTTCCAACCCACTAATTAATTCCTTCAAGAGGAAGATTCTCTATTTCTTGAAAGGCTGATTTTGCACTATTTTTTCTTGCGGAATGTTTTCAAACTAAATTTAAAATTCAGGAACACTAAATCTATGATTTTTTTTTATATAAATTGATTTTATTGATAATTTTTTTTATCATCCCATAGTTACCTTAAGTAAACCTTACTTTTATTAGAGAAATCCAGGTCAATGCTATACAACTCATTTTCCACGACGATGATGGATCGATGTAGAGGATCAGTTGCTACTTTCTATGTGTGGAAAATCATGCCTTAATTTTAATGGTGCTGGCAATTATTCGAAACAGTATGGTTGATAAAATGAATCATGCCTTCTCTTGACAATAAGTCTATTGTTCATAACACAATCAACAAGCCATTCATTCACACAAGAATATATATATATATATATATATATATATATATATATATATTCTTATTTAATTATTACTATGATTAATTTCCTGTAATTTGGTCGAATGATCTAATTAAGTATTTAATATCAAAACGAAAAGGATTGTGATGAAGAGGACAGTACTGCCGTCCTTTGCCATCCGAGATGGGTCCGATAGACCCATTGCCATCATCCATTTTTCCACGAGATGGGCCCTTTGTCATCATGTATTTTTTCCTAAAAGATATTCAGATTAAAAGTATTATAAAAAGAAACAAAGAGATTATATGTAATAAAGATAAATGTTAATTGTATTAATTCAGATATTGTGAATTATGTACGAAAACTAGCTTAAGAAAGTCATGAATTATATTTATTCTCCACGAGGAGATGGGTCCGTGGGATGGGAGACCGTTGCCATCGTGCAGTTTTTTCCACGGCATGGGTCCGTGAAGTCCTCTATAAAGCCCTCAACCTCCTCGCTAGCTGTCCTCTACAACAAATATTGATCACCATTTATATTTTGATATTAAGATGGGGCTGTTCCTTCATATGTTGTTGGTTTTAGCAATTATGATGGTTTCGCTGCAAGGATGGCTGCCTCTTGGTTGCTTGGAGGAAGAGAGGATCGCTCTGTTGCACCTCAAAGATGCTTTTAACTATCCCAATGGCACCTCCCTTCCCTCCTGGATAAAAGATGATGCCCACTGTTGTGACTGGGAACATATTGATTGCAGCAGCAGTACAGGTCGAGTCATCGAACTCGATCTTGACAGCACAAGGAATGAGGAAGTGGGAGATTGGTACTTTAATGCCTCCTTGTTTCGTCCTTTTCAACAACTTGAGTGGCTCTCCTTGTCATATAATCGTATAGCTGGTTGGGTTGAGATCAAAGGTTTGCTTTTTAATTGACCTCACTACTTTTGTATTACAAATTATTTAGAACTTGAAATGCATGCGATTTATTTTTTAAATACATCAAAATAATTAGTATCATTTTGGTTCTCAATAGTTTTTCATAGAAGAAAACAAAAAACATATTTGATTGAATTAATCACCGCATTTATTATTTTTAGTGAATAATCTTAAAAAACAAAACAAATTTTTAAAACAACAAATTAAGGATGATTTTTTTTTGTTTTCAAATTTATGAATAAAATATCATGTTATTAGTATTATCATATCATCGGACCACCATAATTATCATTATGATATAAATATCACCTTACAATTATAATTACAATACTACTATATATCACTATCATGACTATAATAATCAATACCTTTATTGTCCTTTTTCTCGTATCAGTATACCAATCTCTTTTATCATATCAAAAGTCCCTTGGTTTTCTTGTTTTTCCGCATGGTGTGGCTTTGTATTACAATACTACTATTATGTTTTGTATTGAATTAATTATTTATTTATTATATATTTCAAGAATCGTTGATCAAATGACATTGAGTTTGGGTTTTTCAAAGTTCCCTACGTAACAATTTTTTTGATAAATAAATATTATTTCTTAATTAAAATAAATTTGTTTATCGGATTGAAATAAATCCATTATTTTATGATCGCATGGGAAACAATTTATTTGGCTAAGAAAAACTATATTATAACTATATTACTAATTTATTTATTTATTTTAATTAAATATAAAATAATTTCTAGTCGTGATATACTCCGTGTCATTAAGTAGAACAGAGCTATGAGCTTAACATCTGAGAACTAAAATGAAGATATTAGGTGATCATAAAAATAAAAAAAAAACTAATCCTTTTAAAAGAATTTTCTTTTCTTCACTTTTAACAACTAAAATAAGATGAACAGCAAAGAACAGGCTGGCAATATTATTCTAAAATAAAGAATGATTAGTAAAGAGCATATCTGCAAAATATATATTTTTAATTTTGAGGAATTATGGCAACGAAACAACCTACTTTGATTTATAATTATTAATTTAATGAATATACTTTGTTCAAATACTATATTGAAGAGAAGTAGCATATTATTCTAAAATAAAGAACATACTTTGCTTTAGAATCTTTACTTCAAATTTTCTATATTAAATGGCAAAATATATCAAACGGAGTAGACTGTATTTTAATCGATCGAAACTAAATTTTCTATCCTATTACTATTACTATATTAAAAAAATAATAATAATAAACTAACACAGTAAGTGAAAATATTTGTTTTTTCAACTTTATTTGAACTGTGAATCCTCCTATTTCAATAACAATGTTCTATCATTCTCTTAACTCACACTTAGTATAAGTTATAATAGAATGTAGGGGTTAATAAATTTGAACGTTTTTTTTTATACTAATCATTTCTTTATTAGATTTAATTTCAGAAAACACAATTTATGTTTTGTATTGAATTAATTAATAATTTTTTATATATATCAAGAATCGTTGAGCAGCGTGCAGTACTTGCTATTGGACGGCAATAATATTAACAAATTGGTAGCCTCAAGAGGTAAGTAACACCTTCACATTACTTGCATGAAGATGATGATGGCTTCATAACAATATCTAACTAAGCATACTTTTTTGCTTTTGGAAAACCTTTGAATACGTACGGTTCTTTTCTAACCTGCAGGTCCAAGCAACTTGAGATATCTATCCTTAAAAAATATCACAACCAATGGGAGTAGCTTCCAGTTACTATCATCATTAGGAGCATTCCCAAACCTCACGACAGTTTATCTGAACGACAATGATTTTAAAGGAACAATATTAGGTGATGATAAGTTATATTATATATAGTGATGTTTGTTCGTCAAAGTTGTTTATATATGAAAAATTCAATTTGCTACTTCTCTTTTTTTTTTAAACAGAGTTGCAAAATTTGAGCTCCTTGAAAAAATTGTATCTAAACGGTTGTTCTCTGGATGAAAACTCTATTCAAATCCTTGGAGCTCTATCTTCTCTAAAATACCTATCGTTGTATGAAGTCAGTGGCATTGTACCTTCTCGAGGTAAATTAACAAATTTTAACTCTTTTTCTTGGGTTTTGATGTTCTCACAACCTATTAAACCATTTGTCTTTGCCCCACCAGTAAGATGGTTCACTTTACAATGTTTTAGTTTGTTCTATTTTCTGTTATTGTCCGAAAATATCTTCGTTCCTTGATAGTCTTCTCTTGGATATGATCAGGTACTACTCCATTTTGAATTTGCTGGCCTAGCATTCTGTGGGTCTATTTTATAGATTGCCAAATAGTATAGTCTTGGAGAATTCTCAAATCTATTAGTATTTGAATTCATACCACAACTTTTTTTTTAATGAATATAATTTCTTGTTTAATTGATTGTGGCAGGCTTTCTTAATATTCTAAAAAACTTGGAGCACTTGTATTCGAGTGACTCTACTCTCGATAATAGCATCTTACAAAGTATTGGAACGATAACCTCTCTTAAAATTTTGGAGTTGGTGAAGTGCAGACTAAATGGTCAATTACCAATCGGTAAGGTTAAGTACTCTTATTCTCTTTAAGTTATATATTTTCCATTGAATAGTTAGAGTTTAAAATTTTCTAAATTATAATGTAGGTCTATGTAACTTAAATAATCTCCAAGAGCTAGATATGAGGGACAATGATATCAGTGGTTTCTTGATTCCGTGTCTGGCAAATTTGACTTCCCTTCAACGACTAGATCTCTCTTCCAATCACTTAAAGATCCCTATGTCATTGAGCCCATTATACAACCTTTCAAAACTCAAGTCTTTTCATGGTTTGGATAATGAAATATACGCAGAAGAAGATGATCATAATTTGAGCCCAAAGTTCCAGTTACAATCCCTCTATTTGAGCAATCATGGACAAGGTGCAAGAGCATTTCCCAGGTTTCTTTACCATCAGTTGAACCTACAATCTTTGGATCTTACAAACATCCAAATGAAAGGAGACTTTCCAAATTGGCTGATAGAGAACAACACATACCTAGAAAATCTTTATTTAGAAAATTGTTCTCTTTCTGGTCCATTCTTGTTGCCAAAGAATTCTCATATGAATTTGTCAATTTTAAGTATATCCATGAATTATTTACAAGGCCAAATCCCTTCAGAAATCGGAGCTCATTTGCCAAGGTTAACAGTTTTATTAATGTCTCATAATGGTTTTAATGGAAGCATTCCATCCTCGTTGAGTAACATGAGTTTGCTGAGAGACTTAGACTTGTCCAACAATGTTTTGACTGGTAGAATACCCGAGCATCTAACCACAAGTTTGTGTTTGTTCAACTTTCTCATACTTTCAAACAACAGTTTGCAAGGGGCGATTCCTGATAGCATATGTAATTGCAACTCTTTGCAACTTTTGGATGTTAGTAACAACAATCTCTCTCCCAGAATCCCTGGATGGATATGGAGCATGTCTTTTCTTGATTTTTTGGACCTATCAAGGAACAATTTCTCTGGTCCTTTACCACCTACAATAAGTACTTCTTCAACATTGCGGTATGTGTATTTGTCTAGAAATAAGTTGCAAGGATTGATTACAAAGGCATTCTATAACTTCTCTACGCTGTTGACATTAGATCTTTCCCATAATAATTTAACTGGTACAATTCCAGAATGGATTGGAAGCCTATCTAAGTTGAGATATCTTCTCTTGAGTTATAACAAACTCGAAGGTGAAATTCCAATTCAATTATGCAAGTTGGATGGGTTAACCCTAATTGATCTATCTCATAACCATCTTTCTGGAAATATCATCTCTTGCATGACATCCCTAGCTCCTTTCTCAGCACTAACCGATGCCACTATTGTTGAGACCTCACAACAATATTTGGAGTTTACAACAAAGAATGTATCTCTCATTTATAGAGGAAGCATTGTCAAATTATTTTCTGGAATTGATTTCTCATGCAACAATTTTACTGGGAAGATTCCTCCTGAAATTGAAAACTTGAGCAAGATCAAGGCATTGAACCTTTCACACAATAGTTTGATTGGACCAATTCCACCAACATTCTCGAGGTTAAAGGAAATAGAGAGCTTGGATCTTTCCCACAACAAATTGGATGGAGAAATCCCTCCTCAACTTACTGAACTATTTTCTCTAGAAATTTTCAGTGTGGCACACAATAATCTGTCCGGCAAGACTCCTGCGAGAGTTGCACAGTTTGCCACGTTTGAGGAGAGCTGCTACAAGAATAACCCTTTTCTTTGTGGAGAACCACTACCCAAAATATGTGGTGCGTCTATGCTACCATCACCAACTTCAACGAACAATGAAGATAATGGTGGCTTCATAGATATGGAGGTTTTCTATGTGAGCTTTGGGATTGCATACATTATGGTGCTGCTGGTGATAGTTGCAGTTCTATACATAAATCCATATTGGCGACGAACTTGGTTTCACTTTACTGAGGTGAGCATCAACCATTGTTATTATTTTGTGGTGGACAATCTTCCTATTTTATCCAAGTTCAGATTTTCATAGCCTTGTATCTTGATGGTACTAAGACTTGGTGCATCGTTATGTATTTTAGTTTTAAGATTTAAATTAAGTATAGACGCATGCTCAAGCAATGTTGTATTGATTTTCATTTGTGTTTTGTTTTTCCTTTTAGCCTCTGCGTGACATATAATAAATAAGTTTCTTCAGTGGTTGCTGGATGATTGGATTAATAAAGCGTAGGACAAATAGTTTCTATATGAATTAATTGGAGGATGTCTTGGTATTCTGGATTAGGTTCGGCAGAGTGTATATTTAAATAAAATAAGATTAATAAAGGGGCGCAATTTTGATTATGATTAGGTATGGAAAATTCCATACATGTGGCTTCTTGAAACTAAAAAAAAAAAAGTATAGAGATGTGTTCCCAGAGTAGTATTGGATAGACCGAGGTGAGGTGAGGTGAGGTAGGATTGCTGAGGAAGAGGTTGTTTCAGGTCAGGCCTAACAGTTAGGGGGTGATTATTTTTTTGTTTAGTTTTGTTTGTTTTTTATAAAAAAAGTAATTAAATTGAATTTTTATAAAAAAACTGAAACCGGTTCAAACCGATCAGTTTTGGTTTGGTTTTTTAGGACAAAAACCAGTTCAAACCGGTTTGGCTCGGGTTCGGCTCAGTTTTTCCGGTTTGGCTCGGTTTTTTTCCGGTTTGGCTCTGTTTTTTTCCTGTTTTTTTTTTGTTTGGGTTCGGTTCGGTTTTTTTGAGTTTCAGGCTTATAAAACCGAAACCGAACCGAATTGGTCCCTTTTTTCAAAATTTTAATCAGATTAATCGGTTTTTTTTCACGGTTTGGTTTTTTCGGTTATTTTTTTTTCGGTTTTCTCTATTTAATCGGTTTTCAGTTTTTTTGCTCACCTCTACTAACAGCCATCAAGATCTACATTTAGGCCTGGCAGCTGAATTTTTTTTTTTAATATGGGTTTTTTCATACACCATGAAGATCTACATGTAACATAACAATATTGAGTTTGATGCACCAAAACACAGTAAATGGCCTTCTACAAAAGGCAAAGCAGTCAATTTGGTTATGGCAAGCCATTTACACCAGACACGCTGCGGTTTCCCTCGCTCAGATGCTCTCCTTTAGACAAGGCTTGCACACGGGTGGATCTATGAGCGCAAGAGGGATTGCAGCTCCACAAAAAAAATAAAAAAAAATCAAGTCCCCAAAGCGGGAGCAAATTATACTAACACTTTGTTCCAATTTCCAACATCCATTTAGAACCACTAATTAATCATTATCAATAACGAACAAGACAATCTTGATAAATGAGATTTGACTCTGTAATTTTAATGTATAGAAATCAATGGCCTGAGAAATGCAAATTAAAATCCAAAGTGTCAGTATCAAGTTTTTGATCAATTTAGGTAGAAACAAACACCTTTCTATTGTTTTTCCCATCTATGGTGTTTACTCTTCCCGTTGGCAGAAAAACATCCTAAAGGCAGAAGTTCTATTGTACAGTGAGAAAGAGCATGAGAAATACACAAAAACAGAGATGCATGAATCCTTCTCCACCAGTGGTTCTCGTCCGTCGGATCATTGTGGTTCCTCTTTGTTGGATTAGAAAACATATGAAACATTTGGGATCTATTTATTAAGTCTTATTATAGTCTTGGGACTCATTTAAGATATGGGAAATATATAAGAGTTGAGTTGAGTTGAGTTTTTTCCTAAAAAACGCTTTGATCCTTTGCTGCGTCCATGACCATGACTGTGTTTAGGTCGGAAATAATTTACATCACACCAATACCTATCGTCAAGAAAATATCTTCATTTGGAATAGTAAGGGTCATCAGAATTTCCCAAGAAAGAATTAACTAAAGACTTTAGTTAATGCTGATGATCGTAAGCATATGATTTGCTAAAGAGAAAATTATGTATTTTGCTCAAATCAGTTTGTCCAGTTCGGAGAACCTTGAAACAGAAAGAAAAAAGAGAGTTAAATCTTGTAAAATTAGCTACCATTAATAGGAAAAGAAACAGAACAAGAAGGTGGGCTCTGCAACAAATCTAAAATATCCTCATAATGCATTGATGTAAAACACACAGGAAATCCCAAACAAAAGACCATCTTATACCTCAGGTAAGTGAGATATTAATCCCTTTTCAAGCAGCAATTGTCTCAATCTTTTCGGGCATAGTACTTACCTGTCTGAGAGTATGGTTATGATTATTTTTTAAAATGTTTTTTACTTGTAAATGCATCAAAATGATATTTTATTTATTTTTTAAAAATTATTTTTGATATCAATGTATCAAAATAATCTAAAAACACTAAAAAAAATATTAATTTGAAGAAAAAAATAAAAAAAATTTAAATTTTTTTAAAAATATTTTTAAAATATAAAAACAAAAAGGTGGATCCTCTAATCCCAACCGTAGGCCAACAAAAGAAAACATAATGAAAAGAAAGATTTTACAATCTTTTCACAGCTCACATAATGATAGGATATATAGGGGTATTAATAATTATCTTCATCTAGATCATCTGAACTACCCACAACATGTATCATCACATCACACAGGATCCACATGGCAACCTAACTACAGTAAACAAGGATATGGCCAAATGCACTCTCTAAGCTGAACATACCTCCAGCACAACTATTACTCAGGATTCTCTTTGCAAGTCTTCCAATTTCACTGGTCCTGCTGAAGAGGTTACATCCCTCATTGTCTGGGACAACTAAGTTTCCAGCCCTGAAAGGTATGAGCAAAAATCTCATCAAAATAAAAGATAATGGCCATTGCTTTTTGGTAATAAGAGTGCTCCTTAACATTTTTGAAGTTATTTTGTAAGGAATCACAAGAATTAAACATGTATTTACATGGACAAACTCTAAGTTTTGTTGGTAATATTTTGGGCTTAAATTATTAAACCTAACCCAAAAGAAAAGAAAGCAGACATTGCTTGCCCAATTCATGTCACTGTTTGGGCTTGAATTATTCAGATATGCATTGTTTCGAGATGGTGAGGCTAGGCCGTTTTGTAGTGGTAATTCATCGGCTCCTAATACTATGAAGTATGAACCATTACTAATAAAACATGAACAATTTATTAGGTTAAGAAAGAATATTATAACTATATTACTAATTAATTTTTTTTAATAATGGAGAATTATATTGAATAAACCAGAATACCATCAAGACTATGATATACTGATTATCAGAGCAGAGTAATAAAATTGAACAAGAAAAAATCTAGAAGAAAAATTACATCTTACAAAAGCCTATAAACAATCACTCATCACCAATTATACCATTTCAAAATACCATAGAACCTCTAAACAAAACATTCCCACTATATGAGAAATCACCATTGAATGCCTTCAACCAAAGAGCAAGAATGAGCCTAAACATTACATTAAACTTCTCTTTGACCATTACACTCCACTGTAAAATCACCTGATCAATTGATTTTGGTATACATCCAAAAATTCCAGACCGGTTCAGAAAGCGTTGCCAGATCCTCCAAGATTCGAAGCAATGAAGGAAAAGATGATTAACATGCTCAGTTTCTTCCTCACAAAAAAGGACATACTGCTTGGCTATGAGTCATTAAATCTTGGCATGCTAAAAAACCCCTTGTACTCACTCTGTCTTGGAGAAGTAGC
>Ga0325414_1004710_pt1 | contig 14314 bp, 7 predicted proteins | sample PopdelMetagenome_8_FD_206183 | JGI IMG/M metagenome (GOLD analysis project Ga0325414, IMG submission 206183) | Populus deltoides microbial communities from Bellville, Georgia, United States - Leaf-PdKOR-R3 | ecosystem: Host-associated > Plants > Phyllosphere > Phylloplane/Leaf | place: USA...
AAGTATAACAGCCTAACTACTAACTGACTATAAATTCCACGTGCCATATCCAACTGTTATTCCTTCCCACCTTTTTACCACGTGCCAATAACCCATCCTTGATATCTAGAGTCTAGACCATAATGAACTCAGGATTGTCACAGTGTCAAGGCCGTGAACAACCATGGAATCCGAGTAGCCGAGTTGAGCTGTTTATTTTTATGTTTTAAAAATATTTTTAGTATTTTTAAATCTTTTAGATATTTTAATGTTAAAAATAATTATTAAAATAAAAAAAATATTATTTTAATAAATTTATAAATAAAGAATATTTTAAAAAACAATTACCGTATTTCAAAAAACATCATACCGGCTGTGTCTAGTTGTACCACATAAGGGTAGTCGTAGGCGGGAACAACAGTAATGGGCGTGACCTTTTTGTGTTTTTAATACCCAAAGTTTTAGGCTTCGTGGGTGTTAACATTTTATTTTAATACCTTGAAAAATATACTATTAGTTATAATTTTATTTTACATATCGAATAAATAATTTACAAAATTAATTAATAAAAAAAGTATGAAATATTATATGTTTATTGCTGTAATTGATTAGTATCTAAAGTGCCCTTCTAATTTTGCATCTTCTTTTTCCTCATGCCTGCATCTTATCCATCCAGCATTTTTTTTCTTTCAAATCCATGATAAAAAAAACCCTTAATGAACAATTTCCCACACCTAGCATACCAACGGCATGGATCTAAATTGCAGCCTTCCCTTCCACCGACACAACCACTGTTCAAATTCAGCAGCCGTCCTACAGTCACGCTAACACCGACCACCACTAAATCACCACCACACAACCATATTATTTATCGTAAATTCAACAACACCCATAAACCAAACCCTCAGACATCCATCCCTCTCTCACTTGTAGGTCTCCCCTTTAATTCCCACGTGCAAAACACACCAACGCCAATACACAACACCGACCATCACTAAACCCCACCAGCACAGAACCATCTCTAATTATACCATAAAACCTGCAACACTCAGAAACCGAACCCTCACCCATATCTCCCTGTGCGGGCCTCACCTCACTCTTTTTATTTATTTATTTTTTAATTAATATGCCCCTCTTTTGTATGGATTATTTAGTTTACCTTATTTCTTTCATTTCGACTTAAATCAACACTCTTTCTCTCTCTGAATTTTTAATTAATTATTTTATTCAACTTCTTTTTTTAATAATAATTATGTTTTTCTAATTATTTTTTATTTTTTAGAATATTTAAAGAGATTATTATAATTTATATTTATATTTTTTTCTTTTACATTTGATAAGAATAAACTATATTTTTATGATGTAATTTTTTTTAAAAAAAATTGTTTGTTCTTGATGGGAAAAAATAACCTCTACAATGAAGAAAACAAAATATGCATAAATTTACAAGAAAAATAAAAATAGGTGTTAAATATTTGCATATGCTACACCAAATATCATGGCAATCTTAAAAATTTAAGAAAAGGTATAGATATAAATTTGGTTTAAGGAGTAGTTGCCTAGTATTATAGACACTATAAACCCTAATTGATCAACAGAGATTTTATGGTATGAGACTGATTAAGCAAAAGAAAAGATACTATCACCCCTTAAGCATCCTAACTAAGGTAAGCTTCATCATTGATTTTGTTTTAAATTACTAAGGATTTGTTGTATTATCCTACCAATGATCTGTTTATAATATTTCTAACTCTGACGTCAATAAATATTCAACAACAAATACTTTCAACTTTAACGTTGGTAAATATTATGTGAAGAAAATGTATGATAGTCTTGACTTTGGTGTCAGTGAACATTGGGGTTCAAAATAGTTTTCAATTCCAGTGTCTAAAATTCATAACTCTGGCATTAATAAATACCGAGAGTATTCCTAATTTTGGTACTAGTGGATACAAATATTCGTGGCTCTAACGCCAATGTATTAAATAAGTAAAATTTAAATTAAAAGCAAAACATATTTTTGTATTTATTTTTTTTTGCAATGAGAGAGCCCCTTTTTTAATTTCAAAGAAAAAACAGGTATATATTTTATACTAGATTCGTGTCTTACAGTATAAGTCTGTGGCCTAATATTAAACAAAATTATTGAAAGAACATGCAAGGGACCCACAAATAAATTCATAATAATCCCTGAATTTTTTTTGGAATTTTTAGAAATTTTGTTTAAAGCATGTGTTTGGGTCCCAAACACAATGGTTAGTTGGGCCTGAGGCCCAAGACCAACATGTTTTGGTTGAGTTCGGTCGATTAAAGGCCCAACGATTTCTTCATTTTTTTAGACGTGCTGGGCTAAGGGTCCAACCTACTTTACCCAACTGCTGGCAATTGCCACCAGTAGCAAGACGTGCTTGGCTAGGGAGTGACGCTACTGGTGGCGTTCTTGGTAGCTCGAGGTGGAGGTTGGTGTGATCGAGAAGGAGATTCCAACTACTCACGGTACCACTGTTGTTGATCATGGTTGTTGCAGCTTAAGTTGCTGAAATTAGTGTTGTTGCTGAGAAGAGAAGGTTGTTGCTGGAAGTGCAGAGGTGCAGCTGGTGTAGGTGGCTGATGCTTTCGATAAGGAGGAAAAGAGGTGTGACGTGTGGCCGAGATGGAGGAAACCCCTCTCCTGCTGCTGGCTTAAGCTTGCTCACGATTGCTGGAGTTGGTGCAAGAGACTGGTGAATTGAATTGTGTGTTGGTTCTCATGACAAATAAAAAAGGGTTACTGAATGAGGCTGCTGGTTGGAGCTGCTGTCACAGGAAAAAAAGAGAGATAAGGTAGTGTCAATTAAGATGTGGACGAGCTGGTCACAATGGAAAAGAACTTCTCACGACTGGGCTGGAGGCGTGCAACTGTCGTGGGTGCTTCAATGGAGACCACAATGATGTTGTTAGAGCTGAAAATGATGTTGCTGCTATGGCTGGTGCATGTTTACGGTGGTTGAGGAGCTACAACTATTGGTGATGGTTGCGCTTATTGTGAGTGACTGAGCAACCTTGATAGTGTTCTTGGTGGATGACAGTTATGGTTTTGGTCAGAGGGATTAAAAGAGAAGGGTTGTTTTTTAGAGTTGCTTGAACAAGAGGAAATGATGAAGGCTAGTATCTAGTTTTTTTTTTTTTTTTGTGGTGGCTCCCTCTTGTAAAGATAGGGGTTAGGTTTTTTTTTGTGTCCTCGGAGAGAGTGAATGAGTTGGAGAGAAAAGTGTGGAAAAATATTTTAGGCTTTTTTTTCTTTTGTTTTTGGCTCCCCATGTTATATGTGGCTTATAGTTGTATTTATTATACATAAGTTTTTAAGTCTCAAATAAACACAAAAACTATTTTTTTTTCAAATTTAAATTTATTCAAAATTTAAAAAATCAAAAGAATTGAAAATATTTTAATCATCTTCTTCATGCTAAAACTAAGAGAAAAAGAAGAAGGCAAAAACATACTATAGTCCCTAGTTTTTTACAAGTTGACAAATCACACCTTTAACCGAAATCAATTCATAATCTTTTAATATCTAATTTTTATCCTCTCTAAAAATTAAATTAAAAGTAAATAGGTGAAAATTTAGGTTATGATAGCATACTCATTTAAATAGCATTCCTAACACTTTCATAATCAATCAATTCAACTATTTTTAAATTTATTTTATTAAACAAAAATGGCATATTCTCATTTTTGTTTAATAAAATAATGATTGTTTTATTTCGTATCCTTGACGCTTTGTTATGTAGATATGAATGAATAAATTATAAGAGGGGATCATATCTATAAGATGTCATCGCTACTGGTAATCAAGACCTCCTCCAAATAGAAAAAGAATAGAAGGCTTTGTCATCGTGAACCCATCCACACTAATCTCTGACCTGGTCACCATAAATTTTAGGTCTTATAAGGGCTTTTTTTAAAAAACATATATATATTTCTTTTTTTATTTCAAATTAATTTTTATAATGTCTTAATATATTGATATTAAAAATATTTTTTTAAAAAGTATTTTTAGATAAAAATCACTTCAAAAAATAACAATTATTACATTCTTAAACACTACATTAAAATTTAATCTTATTTTTTTTATTTGATTTAAGTTTGAAAATGACTTTTAACATTAAATTATTATGATGATGGCTACTACAATGTTATTTACTGGTGAATAATGACATCTAGAAGTGGTAAGTATCAATCAAAACAGTTAGCTCTTTTGTTAAACAAAAATCAAAACAGGTTCTTTTCAAAGTCCATTGAAATACTCAAAGTTTTCGCGGGATAACTTAATTTTCGGGTTTAAAGTTTAATTTTTTTAATTATTATTTTTTATTTTATTTTTAGATGCTAGGTTAATTGAAAATTCAATTTTATTATTAGTTTTATAAAAAATATCTTGATATTAGATTGGTATATGATTTCACAATCGTTTATTTTTGTTATCATATAGTTAAGTAAAAAATAGTTTTCAAAAAAATACAATCACATTGGAGTCCATAACTCAATTCACAAGTTTGACGTACTAGTTTGGCTTACTCGATTCACAGGTTTGATGAGTTTACCCATTAATTGTTTTTAATTTATTATTTTTTTATTTTATCATTTAATATTGAATTAGTTGGGAAATAGACTGTATTATTTCTAAAAACTAAGTAATGTTTTTATTGATCATCAAGGTTATATTAGACCTATAAAATCGATCGATTTAAACCGAGTTAACTCCAGCACGATGTAATTAAAAACTTGAATTAAGTAAAGAGTTGAATAAGAAATTTTTAAAATTAATCTATTTAATCAAATTTAATAAAATAATTAAAAAATTCTTCATACTTTTAATATTTTTTTTATTTAAAACATTTAATCCGTCCACTGCATGAGTATATACTTAGATCACCCTAATCTCTGACCTGGTCACCATAAATTTTAGGTTTAATAAGAACTTGAATCTAATTAAGTTTGAAAATGACTTTCGATGTTGGTGGCTAGTACAATGGTGTTTATCGGTGAACAATGGCATCTAGAAGTGGCAAGTGTCAGTCAAAACAGTTAGCTATCTGTTTAGTTAAAAAATCAAAACAGGGAGCTATCACTACACGTTTTAGCTATAAAAAGAAAACAGCAGCAACCGAACTTCAAATATTATATATTATTCCATCCCTTGTCACTTGTCAGTTCTCATCGTCGTGCGTGTTTTCTACAATCTACAACACCGGCAAAACCGAGACAGATGAAGTTTTGACCTTAACTAAAGTCTCCCTATCCAACGTCTCAGATCATCCAAAACATCTCCTTCGACGCATCTCATCACACGTGTACTTAAAAGACGAATCGCCTCCCCTGCAAAATGCCAACTCACGCGCCACCTCCTTGATAAAACCATTTTACCTCCTTTGCCTTATCTCCTCGTGCTATTCCGCCACTTCCAGTCTCTAAAATTTGCCCGACCTCATTCCGTACTTTCCCCGCCATGTATGAAACTAGCTCCCTCGTCGACTCTACGCCGGATCACGTCGCCGGAACATGGTACTCGGCGCCGGACCTCCGCCTTCGCGACCACCGATTCACTGTCCCTCTCGATTATTCTATCGATCGCAATGCTTCTCCTAAAATCTCCGTTTTCGCTCGCGAAGTCGTTTCCGGTACTTAAGACTTGTCTCAATTAGAAAAACTACTGATTGATGGTTGATCATGAATTTGATTTATTTGAGATGCATTTATAATTTATACAAGTGCTAAAGCACTGAAGTCAACCGAACCATATAGTACTTTTTTTACAGGATTAGAGAATTTAATCATGTTGCATGCATTTTCTCTGCAAGAAAACAGGAATGAGGGATTTTGTAAAAATGGAAGTGCATTGTTGTTGTTGTTGTCGTTGTTCATATGCTTAATTTTAATTGACTTGCATGTTCTTGTTAGAAAATCTAGACACCCTTGTTGTCAGTTTCAATTGCAAATCTGATCTTTTAATCTGAGATCAGTTTGTGCCAGCACTTTAACTGTGTCCGATGACCTCGATACATGAACTTTCGGGCTGATTGTGAAAATGTGGCTTTCTTGAATCGTTTACGAGTTGTTGCTTCTTATTAGATTATGTACCATCTTGTTTTCTTTTTTACTCCATGTACCATAAATTACTTTTAGTTATGCATTCAAAATGTTTGCTGTAGGTGGGAAAGAAGAACAACTGCTGCCATACCTATTATATCTACAAGGAGGGCCGGGTTTTGAGTGCCCAAGGCCGACTGAGGCGAGTGGATGGATACATAAAACATGTGAAGAATTCCGTGTTATTTTGATGGACCAGGCATGAATTCTTGGACATCCTGTACTTTACTGGTGTTTTACTTCCTGTATTCATCCTATCTTAGATGCTGCTGTGTATTTTTCTTGCAGCGAGGAACAGGCTTATCAACTCCTTTGACACCATCATCCATGTCACAATTGGGTTCTGCGGAGGAGATTGCTGAATATTTGAAATACTTTAGAGCTGACAATATAGTGAATGATGCTGAGTTTATCCGAGTTCGTCTTGTTCCTGAAGCTGGACCGTGGACAGTTTTGGGTCAGGTATGAAGGATATTAGTCTGTATTGTTTTCCTTTTTCTTTTTCTGTGGACTTGATCATCTTTTGTTGTGCCTTTTTGTTTCACGGGAATGATACTGATTTCAATCTTTTTACTTCTTTCATAAACCAAAGTGGCTTGAATTGTTGACTTCCTGTTCATTTTACTGGTGTAGAGCTATGGTGGCTTTTGTTCAGTAACCTATTTGAGCTTTGCACCACAAGGGCTAAAACAGGTCCTTCTAACTGGAGGAATCCCTCCTGTAGGAAATGGATCCGCTGCAGATGCTGTCTATAGAGCATGCTATCCTCAGGTTATTCACCAGAATGAAAAGTACTACAAGAGGTTTCCTCAGGATGTTGAAATTGTTCGTGAAGTTGTGAAACATTTGGCAGAATCTGAAGGAGGCGGGGTGATGATCTAGCAGATACAATTTTGTAACTTTTATTTATGGGAGGAAAAAAAAATGTTGATCATGCCGTGATACCCCCTTTTTTCTCTTTTCCTATTTGTACAGGTGCCTCTTCCATCAGGAGGATTCTTAACCCCAAGAGGACTGCAAATTCTTGGTCTCTCTGGTTTAGGATCCAGTTCAGGTTTTGAGCGTTTGCACTACATGTAAGGCATGGCAAATACCTTTTTTCTTTTTTCTTTTGAGAAGGACATTCAAACACTATCTAATCCCACAAGCACTTGCAACTTTATATTCTTCAGGTTTCCTTTCTCCTTTTCTTCTTCCTTCGTTTATCATATCTTCTCTTGCCTTCATTTTCTCCGCAACCTGCAGGTTTGAAAGGGCATGGGATCCTGTAATAGTTCCAGGATCTCATAAGCAAATCAGCTATTACTTCTTGAAAGCCGTGAGAAAATTACTGAACTTCTGTTGATCACTAGTCCAGGACTTTTTTAATTTTTTTTTTAAATCGATCCAAGTTATTTCTATTTGCAGTTTGAGAATTGGCTAGATTTTGATACAAATCCACTCTACGCTCTCCTGCATGAGTCCATATATTGTCAGGTAGATTTACTCAATCCTCTTCTTGCAGTTACTTTTCATTGTAGGAAAATTTTACTGTACTTTTGCATGATGATAGTGGAAGAGTAGCAATGATGGAACAAGTCATGCAATGTCAAAAGCACAAATAGTTAATAGTTCTTTGCTGGGTAGATTTACTCTTTCAAAAGTGCACAGATGCGCTCATGCATAGTTTGATATTTTAAATTTTCTATCAAGTTTCTAAATCCTCTTTTATTTTGGTTCAAGGGTGATTCATCGCGGTGGTCTGCTCACAGAATACGGACCGAGGATGATGGTAAATTTGATGCAATCAGGGCTGTCAAAGAAGGTCGCCCTGTATTTTTCACAGGAGAGGTGGGAAGAAGCTATGACATTGAGCTTTAAAGATAACAAACTTCCACAGTCTTTACAATGACTTATTGATCCTGTTTAGCATATTAAGTGCATGATCTTTTGGGGTACAATAAATAGAATAGCTCTTTTACATATTCATCATTTTTTTAATTGTAACCTCTTTTACATATTCATAAGAGGCCATGCTTGTTTCTTTTGTTTTGGTCTTCTCCCTTAGAAACATATATTTGCATTTGCATGCATCTTATTCATGGTAGTCAACACTACTTCTTCATTGTGGGAGAGACTTTTTAGTTTGTTTCCTTCATGCTCCATGTTATTCTTTATTGCCTCATTTCAATTGTCAAGGTTGCTCCCCCAAAAGTCCTCAGAACTGCAGGTTTTGTTTCATCGCAAAGCTTGATTACATATTTCACTTTCACCAATTGAAAGCTTTGCTTGCAGTAGTCCTTTAAGGAAGCCTATTGATGTTGGTTCAAACCTAGTATGGATGTGGCTTTGTATCATGTTCTTTTTTAGTTTCATGTAGAAATAAAGCAAAGAATGTGATGGAGAGAAAGGATTTATGAATTTTTTTTATAAGGAAAAGGTTATATCAAGGTAATGAATCCTCATGACAGTGCATGCAAGGCTGAAAAACTGGATTGATTGACCTCTGTTACATAATTTTTTTTCCTGAGAGCTCTCTTTGTACATGTCCTCATCTGCCAGCTCGATGAGTTCTCAACCAGGCTCATGGATGTTGTTCAGCAATTAAAAACTTTGGAGACTTTGTCTTTTGAAAGAGCACCTAAGTTCCCTAGCGATTTACTATCAAATGTTTGTTTGTGGCCTATGAATTAAGTTCTAAAAGTTGATCCTTATATAAAACATACAGGGATATCCCTGTTTACTGATATTAATTAGATCCAGCATCTTTTGTTGTTTTGCTTGCATTATTTCAAGGATTGCTTCTGCAGATGGTGTTCCCATGGATGTTCGAAGAATTTCATGCCTTGAGCAAATTTAAAGATGCTGCTCATTTATTGGCTGAGAAGAAAGATTGGCCTCCTCTATATGACATTGCTGTGCTGAATAATAACAAGGTGCCCTGCCTTTATGTTCTGGTTAATGTTCCATATAATTATGATTTATTGTTGGCCTGGAATGCATACAAGTTTTATTGAGCTCAAAATGAGAATGAAATCTTGAAGCTCCAGCTCCTGCTTTTAGCCTGTTTTTTTTAAATGGAAATTAGCTTCAGTTTTATTCCTTGGGGGGCTACTAATTTCTTAAATGCTGGCAGGTACCTGTTGCAGCTGCTGTTTATTATGAAGATATGTATGTTAATTTCAAGTTGGCAATGGAGACAGCTTCTCAGGTAGCTGGAATTAGGCTATGGATAACCAACGAATTCATGCATTCTGGTCTGCGAGATGGAGGGGGGCAGGTTCTTGATCATTTGTTGGGGATGTTAAATGGAAGAAAGCCGTTGTTCTGATAAACTTTGTAATTTGTACTCAAATTGTTTCTCTTTGAGCTTACAGTTCAGAATTAGTTATAATGTGCTTTCATTGGATGGCTTCAAAGCAGCTTTTCCTGGAAAATATTTATAGAGCCTGAACAAGGCTTCTATTTTATCATGTGAATGTTATTTACAGCGGAGGAGGAATTTGCCACTCTCAATTTATAATAGCGATGAGTCAAATCTTCTTTTTTGTTTTTATTTTGATTAGCTTAGCAGATTAATACATGGAAAGAACATTTGGCATGCAATGGCATAGATCAATCCTACGAGTGTTCATGGATTGAGTTTTGATCTATAATTATATAATTATATTTAACTCAATTTCAAATATTTTATAAATTGTTATGTGACCAATTTAATATTTATTTGACTCGGATTGGATATATTAGGTTAGATTATTTTTTTAGATATTATAAATATTCATGTATAAGGTATGGATAAGGTTTGTATTGCTAATTTTTGTTGGTTGAGTTTAATTAGAACTAAAATTTAAACTTAATAAATTAGCAAAAAATCTGTTATAAGTTGTAACAAATAATTTATGTTTAATATATCAACTGAGTTAATTGACTGAAATAGAAGAATTAATTGTAAAAAAAAAAAAAAACATTTAACATCTAATTAAGTTTTAAACAACAAAAAAAAAAACTCAATCATAACAAAACATAATAAATTCTCAAAAAAAACTTAAATTGAATTGTTACAACTCCACAATTTGTAATGAGAACATTAGCTATTCAAAAGCAATAATAAAATAGCAATAAACAACACCTCTAATAGCTATTCCTAGTAGCCAAAAAGCTACCATATATATATATATATATATATATATATATATATATATATAAAATTAATTTTATAACAATTATTTAATAATAAAAAATCAAAAGATAATTGTTTAACAATTACTCACCTTCTCATATTGTTAATAAGGACTTATCACTTTTCAACATCCATGACTAAAACCAATAAACTTTGAAATAGAAGAAAAATAATAAAATAGCTTAGTTAATTATAACTTAATAAGTTAATTTAAAATATTTATGACATAAATAAAAGCTACATAGTTAAAACATACATGATTCTAGTTTTCAAACTTTTCAAGATCATTTATCATTTGTGAAATATCATTGGTATTGGAGAAGAGCGAATTCAATTTTAACAACAAATGAGAGCTTCAACAATTGTTGGATTCAATGAAATTCTAAAGGGATCTAATACATGACCCCCCAAGCTAAATGTTGATTTAGAAGCAAATTTAGACATGATCCTTCTCTATTAAATACTTCTTGAATTGGAAGGCTAATACTTATTATGTGTTTTCTTCCACCATTCAAATTTTGAGAATGATTATTTCTAATAGAAGTTTTTCCATAAACTTAATATCTTGGCTGTAATAATAGTAAAAAACCATCACAAGTGTATCTTTCACCTTTTTCATCAACCTTTTTACCAAGACATTAGACTTATATATTTAACTTAAACAAAACTTCACATATTGTAATTTATAATAAGGATCTAAATAATTTCTACAAACAAAAAATAATTTATATTCTCAAACTTTCCTTAACATTTATCACACTTGAACATCATATTTGGTACCATTTTGCATGTCAAGATATCTTCACATTTAGACAATTTAAAATTGTGAATGCATAAAGACTAGTTCATGAAAGAAAGAATTGCATATGATATATGAAGACCCTAAAAATTTCAAAATTACCCTATAGAATAATTTTAAAAACTTTATGAGGATTCTTGTATTTTATCAATCTACATTACTAGGAGGCCCTATATGTTTCTTCTTGCTTTTTAAATCTACCTCTGAAAATAACATCAAATACATAGGATCATTCCCATATAATTTATAAAACACTTTCTTTAATTTTGCAGCTGTATCTAACATCAAATAAGTGGAGTTCCAACGAGTTAAAACTTTTTTAAAAAAATCTAATCTTACTTTCAACCTTTAATTTCTCCATACATTTCTTAAAATACGTAAGCCTTGTAGGAAAAGATCTTACAAACTTAACAATAATTCTAATTTTAATAATTAAGTTATTCATTTCATTTAACTCATCATCCACAATTAGATTGACAATGTGATAACACATAACATGAATAAAATTATTATTTGAAAATGTGAACTTCCAATCTTTGGTCCTTATTTTCGAAGAAGTAATGACATTCTCATTAGGACTTTCATTATTTAATATGATAGTCAAAATTATATCAATGCCCCAATCACTCAAACAACTCTCCAATATCTTCCCAATAGTCTCACACTTGTGATTAGAAACTTGATAAAAGTTTAAAACCTTTTTATGCAAGTTCCAATCACTATGTATCCAATGAGTTGTGATACATATACAATTGATGTTTTGGACAAAAATTCAAATGTCATTTGTAAGACACACATGCTTATTCTTAATGTTTTTCTCTAAGTTTTTCTTCTCTTAAATATAAAGGTTCAAACAATCCATTGCGGTAATGACTCGCGAGGAGATAAAAAATATAGGTTGCATGGCTTAACAAAACTGTATAAATCCTAAATCTTCTACTATCCTAAAAAGAAAATCATCACAAATAATCATCTTACCAAGTGTCTTTCTACAAGCTTCTTAACTGAAACTAAAAGCGTTAGGAGTACCTCTAGTTCCATCTTTAACCTCTTCAAAGGTTTGAGCCAATGTCTTTAATTTATTTTTTTGTCATCAAAATTAAACCTGCTAGGAAACTATTTACACAAGTTGTTTAAGTGTGTCTACAAATTACTAGTGCCATGGTTCTATAAAAGTCATACATAATCTTATTGACAATACTTACATATAGCTCTCCTCAATGATGGATTAAAATCCTTTATTATATTAAAATGATGCCAAGATTAAAATATAGAGCCCGTTTGGCTACGCGTTAGCGTTTGCGTTTCTTCAAAAACGCAGGAAAAAGTCGTTTGGTTACAGATTGTTAAACAATCAAAACACATGGGTCCCACCATTTATATGCGGCAGAACCACAATGTTTTGGAAGCAGTAAAATACTGTTTTTTTACAAGTTTCAACTTGTGAAACACACACTGTTCACGAGTGATTGCACTGTTCCCGTGAACATGTTTTTTTTTCCTTTTTCAGTGTGTTAATTTGTTTAACAGTTTTTTTTTTAAAAAAACTAGTTTAGAGTTAATTAAATTCACTCGTATTATGATGTGAACAATATTTTTTTCTCGAAAAACTAGTATAGAGTGAATAAATTCACTTGCACTATAATATAATTTTATACTTGATAATATTTTATCTAATTTTATTACACACTCATAAAATTATGAAAACTGTAGTTCTTATCGACTGAATTTTATACGTAATGAAATTATAAATAGTTTAATTGAATAATTAAAAATATTTTATATAAAGTATTATTTATTTCATGATGTAATAGGAGTAGTTAATTCTATAATATTTAAATTTAAAACCATCAATATTAATATATATTTTTTAAAATTATTTTATAACCTCAATTTCAAAAGTATTCTTAACCAAACACATTAAATTACTTTTTTTTCAACCACAGTTTTAACCAAATATCTATTTTTTAAAACCAACCTTAACTAAAAGTACTTTTTATTAAATAACTTTTTTAAATCACAACCACAACAGCTACAACAATACCAAACACACTCTATAAAGGTCATATTTTTTTTTCTTGTTAACTTTATTGCAAGTAACATTTGCAAAAGTAGCTAAAATAGGTTTAATCTCTGTTAGAACAACAACATCATTTGCTAGAGGAGTAACATCATCATTCACTAGAGGAGAACTTGATAAATCAACATTGATTTCTTGAATAGAAGGTCTTGTATTGTTTATCTTAAACAATTAAATTTAATCAATTTTTAGTTTAATACTTATACAAATCTCTTTCTCCATAAAATAATAATAATTGTAATAAAAAAATCAACAAAGCAAGTATATAATATAGATACAAAGAAAGTTATATATAATTCACACCCTTCTCAAATTTAAAAAGTCTAAATTAAGGTAAAAAAATACTTATTTCAAAGAAAATTTGTCAAAATCAAGGTAGGGCTTTTGATTATAAAGATGAAATGAAAATATTGGTGATTTTAGTTTGTTAAAACATTAGTCGAAAGAGGTTATCGTTATCAAGAAGATACGAAGATAAGAGAATGATATGATAGATGGTGAGCGAGGAAAAAAAATTAAATAAAGAAAAATAAAATATTTATACCAAGAATTTTTTAAAATATAGAGCTATATTATTAGGAATATATACAAGTATACAAGTTGGATCGAGCTTCTAGAATATTATAGATAAACTAATTTTTTTTAGCTCATAATATCGACACGTAAGTCTCAGCATGGATTGATTACAGATAAAATTTGATATCTCAATTGATGTATAAAATGGTATAAAGATACTTCTTCCATGTGGGAAAGAGAAAAAAAAAAAACAAATACTAGATTAGACATTATTATTAAGAAAAAAAAGAAGAAGAAGGTCGTGTATATGCTTGACAGGTCGTCTGTTGTACTTAGAGTTGAGCGACATTGAGTTGGGATTAAACGGTCATCGATAATCAATTCAATGATAACCTAGAAGCCCGGTTTCCTGTTACTAAAAATAAATAAAACTTCCCGGTTCACTAAACCTCCATTCCCAGTCACCAGTGCAGTACTCCTCCCATCGAGGTCTATTTACATCTCTCTCTATTTTTCTCCGGTGACTATTTTAGGGTTTAAGAAAGGGCTTTTCCTCATTTTTCTTCCTGAACTTCAACTCTTACATGCATAAATCATTGTGTTTCTTTCTGTAGATCCAAAATGCGAAGATCGTTATTCACATCATTGGCTC
>Ga0325414_1004713_pt1 | contig 14308 bp, 10 predicted proteins | sample PopdelMetagenome_8_FD_206183 | JGI IMG/M metagenome (GOLD analysis project Ga0325414, IMG submission 206183) | Populus deltoides microbial communities from Bellville, Georgia, United States - Leaf-PdKOR-R3 | ecosystem: Host-associated > Plants > Phyllosphere > Phylloplane/Leaf | place: USA...
TATTATCATTTGTGTTATGAATATTATTATTTTATTATAATTAATATTATTAATAAAATAATTAAAAATTAAAAAAATATTATTTTTTATATTATAAATTTTTACAATATTATTTTTAAAAATAAAAAATTAGCCCGTCGTAGTCGCATATTACAGACATCTAACTAGTGAGACGGTACATGTGGCAAGAAAAGGAAAGAGAAAGTACTTAACCAGCTGCATAGCTGGCTGCTGTCCTGAAATATCAAAGCTTACATGATTTCTTGTTATATATTTTTTTTAAAAAAAAACTATTCTCAATCTTAAAATATCTAAAAAAACTAATTTTTTTTTTCAAATCCCATTAACCAACAAAAACTAATGGATCTACTAAGAAAAATGAAAAATGAAAATCTTAAAAATATCATCTCATTATAATTTATAAGTAGTCTAAACTTTACCATTAAAAAAGGTTTTTGTATTGACTTTTAAATTCTTGGAAAATTTTTATTTGTTTTTATGATTTTTTATCCATATTCTTATCCAAATTATAATTTAAAAAAATATAAATTGTGCGTAATTAAACAATACAAAAAATATAAAAATCCAAAAACATATTAAGGGCTTGAGAATAATTGCACTATATGATGAATATATGAAAATACAATTTTACCTTTAAATGTATTTTTATTTATTTGATTATTGAAAGATTTATTAGTCGTTTTATTGCACTGTATATAATCCACAAGAAACATAAATAACCTAAATCTTAAAAGCTGCTATAAAGACGAAGTCTTTGAAGTAGTAAAAGGCACCTCACTCTTAGAATTTGTCTAAAATGAAATAATTGTTCTTCTGATTAAGTTACTGGCGTGTCAACAGGAAACTAACTTTCAAGAAAATCTTCACCTCGCTGTGATTCTGTGCATGAATCAAGCTAGAAACGACCAAGTCTTATAGTATACTATAAAGAGTTGGTATAGGGATAAGCTTAACTTCACTGAGTCAAAAACATGCCTATCTTCAATGCTAAAGAAAGAGACACTCACGTGCATACATTCAGGTTCACCAAATAATCCCAAAAGAATCATCGAAAAATCAACAACAAATCCCAAGCTCTGATTTCTACCGAAGATATGTCTTTAATTGACTATTCACACAAAACCCTTCACGCCATAGCTGGCTGGCTTGGTTGCTAATGCTATTATCCCCTTCACTTACTGTTTGAAAGGGACATTTTGTTCTTATTTTAGCTACATATTCCACATCACTGTTACAAAACAATAAGGTTGAGACAGAACATAGTTTTGAGCTTTCCTTGGTAGTATCTACAATGAAATGCTCACTTCTGATCATATTTAAGCAAGCCCTTTGAGATTGTTAACATCACAGACAATGGGAGTTGTTCAGACATGTTTTCTGTTTGTGCTAGTGAGTTTGTTGTGTGTGGAATCAAAGTACATAAAGTATGATACAAGTTCAGGTATTGTTCCTGGGAAGATTAATGTTCACTTGGTGGCTCATACCCATGATGATGTTGGCTGGTTAAAGACTGTTGATCAGTACTATGTTGGGTCTAACAATTCCATTCAGGTCTGTACGTTTTCTTAATTGGTTTGTCCTTTTGCTGTTCGATTGTGGATTTGTTTGATTTGAACAATGATTTGTCGGTGTACGTATTGTTATGCAGGGTGCTTGTGTTCAAAATGTGCTGGATTCTATAGTGCCTGCATTGTTGGCCGATAAGAATAGAAAGTTCATATATGTTGAGCAGGTCTGTCGCTACTTTCTTTTACTTTGTTTTTTGTTCTTACTGGCAATGCTTCAAACCTTGTAAAGTATTTGAACCTGAGTTAATGCCTGCTCTTACATTAATGAAACTGATACAAGTTCTGAAATTTTACATCTCTACATAGGAAGCCATGATAAAGAAACAAAAAAATTCTTTTCTTTTTGCCTCCTCTCTGGTTTCTGAGCTGCTAGGGAGCTGAGTTATAAAGTTTTAATTTCTATCTTTTAATTTGGGATTTGTGGAAATGCTTTTCCTGTATAATACAGGCCTTCTTCCAGCGTTGGTGGAGAGATCAGAGCGAGGAAGTACAAAATGTAGTCAAGCAGCTTGTCATCTCGGGTCAGCTTGAGCTAATGTAGTGTAAAAATTCCAACTTCTATTTATCTGTGTTCTTTTGGTCACAAAATGCAGGATGTAATGATGCATAATTGCATAAACCTTTATATTGGATTCGAACACTTCAATGCGGAATTTTTTCAAGCAACGTTCTACTTTTAACCAGAGAGTCCAATCTGTCATGTCTATCGCTTCTTGTTGTCCATGCTAGGTAAGAATTAGTTTTTGGTATTTGTAATTTAAGCAGTCGGCTTTTCCAATTTTTTGGTTGCAGAAATGGAGGTATGTGCATGCATGATGAGGCAGCTCCACATTATATTGACATGATTGATCAAACAACTCTGGGGCATCAATTCATCAAGGAAGAATTTAATGTGACTCCAAGAATTGGTTGGCAAATTGATCCCTTCGGACATTCTGCAGTGCAGGCTTACCTGTTGGGGGCAGAGGTGTGGTTTCTCTCAAATCTTGATGTGAATCTGCGCGTTGAATTGTTAACTTGTAATCTATCTGTACCTTTCATCAGTATATGATGCTTCAAACTACTTCTGTTAAAATGATGGGATATTAGACCCCTTTTCTTTTAATAAGTTGAGATGTTAGACTAATTTATTGAAAGTTATCTCATCAAAAGAACCCTTTGTTGTTCTGCATATATCATCTTCTATTCTATCTAACACAAGTTCTGTTGGCACAGGTTGGATTTGACTCCTTTTTCTTTGGAAGAATTGACTATCAAGATAGAACAAAACGAAAAGGTGATAAGAGTCTCGAGGTTGTCTGGCGAGGATCTAAAAGCCTTGGTTCATCTGCACAGGTGTGTATTTCTAAGTGTATTACATTGTCCACAATGCTGTTAAATTTACTAATTCGTCAAGAGATTCAATTTCTGTTAAATTTATTCCTGTAGATATTTGCCGGTGCATTCCCTCAGAATTATGAACCTCCAAGTAACCTCTACTATGAAGTTAATGATGATTCCCCTATTCTCCAGGTAAATTTTTAGTCAATCACTGAATATTACTTGATGCACATTAGTGCAATATGTGACTTCTTTTTCCTTTATCTTGAAGGATAACCCCAATTTGTTTGATTACAATGTCGCTGAGCGAGTGAATGAGTTCGTATCAGCTGCAATGAATCAAGTAGGACTTATTTTCTTTTCTTGACAAGCTTAGCATATTTTTGAGACCTCTCATCAGCTTCACAAACCATCAAGTTGCTGTCTGTTGGTGCATGTTATTGATATTAATTAGGTCTTAGTGTAGTATCTGTTCTATAGATCTTCAACAAATCACTGTTTAATATCCTCCTATCCAGGCTAATATAACTCGGACAAATCATGTGATGTGGACTATGGGGACGGATTTCAAGTACCAGTATGCTCACACTTGGTACAAGCAAATGGACAAGTTCATTCACTATGTAAATCAGGTTAGTTTTAGTGTAATGCATTGACTGCCTTAAGAGGCCTTGAAAAATCAGCATAATCTTATGGGATTGGTTCTTGATATGGAAAATGCTTATCGACAGAGCATTGAAAATCAGCAGTGTGATGGCTGAAAAGCTTGTCTTTTGCTATCCTGTTCTTATCTGAAGTATTGGCTACCTCCTCTCATTTTTTTCTACTTTTCTTTGATGTTTTGATTTTCTCCAGATCTCTTTTCACTTTACTTTATAGGATTCTTGACATCTTTTTACTTCCCATAATTTGATATGTTAATGGAAGTACTGGATTGGAATGTTTCCAGGATGGGCGTGTCAATGCCCTATACTCAACCCCATCAATATATACTGATGCAAAATATGCAACAAATGAGTCCTGGCCTCTTAAGACTGACGATTTCTTTCCGTAAGCACAACACTTAGAAGATCCAATTTATTAGCATATAACTATTCCTCCTCAGCCTGTTATCATATTGAAGGTTGAATACCCAATATCAGATATGCAGACATTGCAAATGCTTATTGGACTGGATATTTTACGAGCAGGCCAGCCCTCAAAGGCTATGTTAGAAAGATGAGCGGCTACTATTTGGTAAGTTTACATGACTGGATCTGGAAAATTCTTAATAACTGATGCTCATGAGATGCTCATGAGAATCAATATAAACAGGCAGCAAGGCAATTGGAGTTTTTCAAGGGAAGGAGTAAAGCAAGAACCAACACAGATTCTCTGGCTGATGCTTTAGCTATTGCTCAACATCATGATGCAGTTAGTGGCACATCAAAGCAGCATGTGGCAAATGATTATGCCAAGCGGCTCGCAATAGGATATGCGGAGGTTTATCTTAGAAACTTCACTGTTTCCTGAGTTGTTTTTTTCAATATGCTTGAACATTTCGGATTCAAATCTAAGAATCCTTCTTGCAGGCTGAAGAGGTGGTTGGAGAATCACTTTCCTGTATTGCAGAATCGGCATCAAAAGGAGGTTGCATGAGTCCAACGAACAAGTTCCAACAGGTAATGCTAATCATGTTTTATAATTCCTCAGTGGACTGTTTTTACATTGTTACAAATCTCATAAGAAATCATACTTCTACTAGCCCCAAGTTCATGAAATTTCCAGTTAGAAGTGAGGTTATTTGAGACTTAAAGCTTGCCTACTAATAAAATTTATAGTGAAGAAAAAATGCAAGACATAATAAATAGACTACCAACTTGTTTCATTTAATTTCTTGCAGAAAAAATATACATTGCATCCATCTATAATTAATTATATTAACTTCCACTGGTGACATCTTTTCAAATGCATGCCGGCTCGCTTAGTGGTTCCGAGCTACCTGGAAAGACCTTTGTACCTCAGTAGTCTTTTCACAGACTCCTTCTGTAGGTTTAATGTTTCAATCTAACTTGTGATATTACTGTTTGAAGACTAAGTTTTTAACATGAAATACAGAGATCTCGAACATATTACAGGATATGCCTACCTGAGGATTTTAATCCATGTCTGTCAATTGACTTACCTGCAACTGTTAAAAAAATTCGGGTGGTCTTTTTCACAAGATAATGGTGCATATATTGAGGTTTTAGTGCCTATCCATCCTCAATGGCAGTAAAGCAGTGTCTTAGTACATGAAAGAAAGTGTATGCAAGGTCAGCTTTGACTATCACAAGAAGTAAAGCAATAGCTTTACGATGACAATAATCCTGAGCATTGGAGTTGGTATACAGATTTATATCTATTTAAGAGGGAAAAAAGTAAAATTCATTAAATATGTTTTCATAACATTGTTGATTTTCTCAAATTTTGACTTGAATGATTTATTCATTTGATAAATCTAATTTCTGATTACTCTTCCTTTGTCCTTTCTTTCATTCTCACAGTGTCTCCTTCTGAATATAAGTTACTGCCCTCCATCAGAAGTTGATCTTTCCAATGGAAAGAGCCTGGTAAAGGAAATATAAAATGGAATTTTGTCTTTTGTTCTGCTATTTATTGGATTGAATTTGAAAAAAAATCAATTTTATTCCACTGTAAATAGATTACTATCTGATGTTTATTCTCTTTTATAGGTGGTTGTTGTCTACAATTCCTTGGGATGGAAAAGAGAGGATGTTATAAGGATTCCTGTGAGTGCCTTTGTTTTGCTCAATGCTGATATTTCACTTGTGCCTACAAGTTTAAAGAGACATCATGTGAACACATTACTTTCTTGCAAACATCATGTAAAAACGTTTACTTTATGTAAACAAGAAGAAATTTTGCGTAAACATTTTTAAAGAGTAAAAAGCATGCTATGCATGTGCACGCATGCGCAAAAACACAAAATCCATGCAATATTTATACATGCTTGTGTTGTCATCAAGCCTCATTTCCTTTGTCAAGTTGATATATAGACACTGATGCTTCTGGAGTGAAAGGTGAGTAAAACATTTTGTGATCTCTAAATGCGCTTTCAACCTGCCTATCTTGTTGCAGGTTATTAATGAGAATGTGGCTGTTAAGGATGCTGGAGGAAAAGAAATTGAATCGCAGCTCTTACCTCTGCTGAATGCCTCTGTAGGCTTGAGGGACTACTATTCGAAGGCATATTTGAGCATGGCCTCAAATGTAACCCCCAAGTACTGGCTTGCATTTACAGCATCTCTACCACCTCTTGGTTTCGACACTTACATTATTTCCAGTTCCAGCTCAACTGCTAAGCGAGCAGGTACGTAAGCATGCCAGTTGCTGCATTTGACATGTTCATCAAGAGAAGAAAAATTATTTGGTTATCTTCTCCGGTACATTAACATGGAATGTGTTTTTCATTTTGTCCACTCTATGACTACAGCTTCTACTTCAAGCCAATTATATGACACAAAAGCGAGTCAAAACGATACAGTTGAAATAGGACCAGGGAACTTAAAATTGATCTATTCCGGGAAAGGAGAACTTACTCAGTATATCAACAGCAGGAGCTTGGTATGTAATATTCGTTGAAACTCTAAGGTTTTTCAGGCTCGTTACAATGTTTCTCTCCCTTATGGTGTCTCGTGCCAATTGCACATCTTGGCAAAGTTGCTAACCTAGATGATCTGACTTTAAAGAGACAATGCTTTCTGTTGCTTTTAAAGTGAAAATTTTTTATCGACCTCTAAGTTGTTTGTCTGATTTGAAGGTCAAGGCATCTGTAGAACAATCATATAGTTATTATGCTGGAGATAATGGAAGCAAGGATAAACAGGTATTTCCCTCGGTTAAAACCTTCACTATCTCAGGCCTCTTACTTCGGCTTTTTATCTTTGTTCTCACCGTGTCATGGTTTCTACATTATTACTCTGTGATTATATGTGGATACTAATAAAAATGTTGGTTTAACTTAACTTTCTGAAGGCCTCTGGAGCATACATCTTCCGACCAAATGGCACATATTCCATCAACTCTGAAGGACAGGTGCTACAACACCTTCTGAAGTCCTTGACTAATGAATAACATGTTTACTGTCAATTAGAAAATAAAGGAGTTGTAAAATTTTCAGGATGTTTTTACTGTTTTGCGCGGACCTTTATTGGATGAAGTGCACCAGCAGATCAGTTCATGGATATATCAGGTAGCATTAGCTTGAATATCTCGTCGCAATAGCTTCGGAATTGGTCATTGATTTTCCTTTGTGATAACTAGTTTTCTTTTGTGACCTTTTCCTATCAATCTAACAATTCTAGAATACTGAAGTGAATGCTTTGAGAGATTACATTTCTAGTACCATCTGCAACTGACCTTTTGAGTTCATAAACAGATAACCAGAGTTTACAAGGGAAAAGAGCATGCTGAAGTTGAGTTTACTGTAAGTCTGTTAAATTTTTGTTTAAATGAATCCTTATATCTGTCACGACCTAAATCCCGGATCCATGACTGGCAACGCAGGAGCGGTGCTAGCAGAACACTACACTTATGCTAAGCCTCATAATATACATATCACAGACAGAACTTTATAAAACCCAAGTGGCATTTCGTAAGGTTTCAAAATATTATATTATTCAAAACTAATAAAATCAAATATCACTTCAAAATAATCCATAATACTCGTTACATGGTCAAGATCAAAACTTTAACTAAAACAATGTAATAATGGAGCGTTTATGACATCGAATCAAAACTTAAAAGGAAAGCCTCTCAAAACAAGCAAGACATACCGACCAACACTGAAAAAACAAGAGCACGCAACAAAGTCCACCTACTAATAGAAACTAACATCCTAAAATAATATTAAAAATGAGGGATGAGTTCAATTAACTCAGTGAGAAAATAACATTTTAAATATTAATAATTTGCAAGTCTGTTTATCTTGATATACATATACATACTAAGTATATTGTCATAAAGTAGTGGAATACACGTTAGAGATCAAATGACACCCGAAAATGACCACCGTAGGAGGATCAATCACTACATGCTGGTGTCTATTTTACCAGCTAGGTATACAGAACACTATGTGTACATAGGTTAACTACTCTCCATTAGCATGAAGTTACCGACAAGTCCTGTATCAAGGTATAATAGATATTCGCATAATTATCAAAATAATGTATATCATATCAAATAGAATTTAGTTCAATATAATACGAGTGCAAACTTAAAAATAAATGAGTACTTGAAAATTAAAGCAGCATATATAAATATTCAAGAAATTAACTAGTCGTAATTATCTTATAATTAATATGCATATTTATTTATATTACATGCATATTAAAGATTATCTCACTCACTCACTCGAAAAACAAAAACAAAAAACAAACGGATGCAGAACCAGAAACTATTGAAGATCATTAGGAAAAACATTAGCGGAACCTATAACGGACACATAAAACACTAAAAAACGACTCGAAGCAAGGTAACATAAAAGATTAAAAACTCTAAGCTCAGAGACCAAAACATAAATATAACGCCGAACTGTTTCACCCTATCAAACCCAAACTTAATTCAAACTAATCGAATCCAATAAAATTCTACTGTCGGTTCAACTAGTTGACCATATTGACCAACTAGTAAACCACTACACAAACCAACTGGTTGGCCGGTAGCAATAAGTGAACAAGTCAAGAACATCCACCTTAAGCAGTGTCTTTGAAAACCAAATGGTTCTTGTAGGATCTGTTTTAGCAACAATGTCTTCTATTTCAGGTTGGGCCAATACCTATTGAAGATGGAATCGGCAAAGAGGTTGTAACGAAGATCACAACAACTGTGAAAAACAACAAAACGTTTTATACAGATTCTAGTGGGCGTGATTTCATAGAAAGGGTATGTTCCTTTCTTGCTTTGCACACGCTGCTGGAAATTTCTCTTTGGTTCCATTTATAACTTCAAAGAAATATTCTTTTTCAGGTTCGAGACTACAGAAAAGACTGGGAACTGCAAGTGAACCAACCTATTGCAGGAAATTATTACCCTGTATGTTTGCTTTACAATCACATTCAATCGAATTAGTTGTGAGAAATTGTTTTTCTTATTAAAAACTATTTGTAGAACATTCAATATTTTCACCGGCAGACATGTCATCTACTAAAATTTGGATTAATGGGCTTCCATGCCTTCAAGACTTGAAAGAAAGGTTGTGGCCAAAATTGACAATAGCCTTTGTGATTTCTTAATGATGAAATCTGCATGTCTTATTATCCAAGAATAGAGTACATTGCGAAAGAAATTACACTATATTTTAAAACACGTGGGAAAATTACTATGTTTATATTATAGACATAAAGTGTTTGCATTATGAACCACACTGTAAATGTTTAGAGAACCATGGGGAGAGTTGTTTTTTCTATTTTTTATTTAAAACGTTGTTGGGTTTGGCATGGCCACTAGACCCAAGTCGCTTGGGTCTGGCACGGCCGCTAGACCCAACACTCTTGGACATGCATTGACACCAAACTCAAGGCTCTTAGGTCTAGCATGGCCGCCAGACCCTGTGCTAGTACTGTGTACATAGAGTGTTTGTACTATAGACCACATTATAGATGTTCAGAGGACCATGGGGGAGTTCTCTTTTCTATTCTTTAAAACGCGTGGGAAAATCACTATGCTAGTACTGTGTATGTAGAGTATTTGTACTGTGGACCACACCGTAGATGTTTAGAGGACTATGGAGGTGTTCTCTTTTCTATTTTTTATTTGAAAAGTTACTTCGTCCGGCATGGCCCCCAAACCCAAGTGTCTTAGGACTGACATGGTGGGTCTGACATGGCCACCAAACCTAAATTTCTTAGGTTTGACATGACTATTAGACTCAACGCTCTTGAGTTTTGCATTGCCGCCAAACCTAAATTATTTTAAAAAAAAATTGATCTCGACCTATTGCGGAGCGCGGGATAATATAGTTTAACATGATGTTAGCTTCATTCTAATATCTGAACAGTTCAACAATCAATTCTCAAAAATCAACTTGAAAATTATATGTGCATGCTCATGCATTTGTATGTAGTTCGATTTTCTCTTGCAGGCATCAAATCACTAGGTTCTTCTTTTCTTTTCTCCGTTCAGATTAATCTCGGGCTTTACATGCAAGATAATAGCTCAGAGTTCTCCGTCCTAGTTGATCGATCTGTGGGGGGATCAAGTATTGTGGATGGGCAGTTGGAATTAATGCTCCACAGGTCTCGTCTCCTCTTTCTCTTAATCATGTTCATCTTTTTTTCCTTAGTGTTATCAATTTTTATACTTTACGGTACAAGCATATTTAGTATACTAATTTTTATACATTAGTGTTCAAGCATATTTAGTTTGCTTTTTTTTTCCCCAACAGGAGGTTACTTTTTGATGATGCCAGAGGTGTTGGAGAGGCACTAAATGAAACAGTTTGTGTTCTTGAAGATTGCAGAGGATTGACCGTAAGCACAAACTAACTTGCCATAGTTTTTAGACTTCACTGAAACCTTTCATGTCATGTTCAGTTTACTTGGTAATCATACATTTTACAGATTGTAGGAAAGTACTTCCTCAGAATAGATCCTTTACGAGAGGGTGCCAAGTGGCGTCGATCATATGGTCAAGAGATATATTCTCCCTTACTCTTAGCCTTCGCAGAGCAGGTGAAGAAAAATATTCCAGCATTTGTTTCCAGTAAAGTCAGTCTGTAAATCATAGATGTATCATTCTCGTTTTTCAGGATGGAGATAGTTGGGCAAGCTCTCATATAGCAACCTTTTCCGCAATGGACCCCTCTTATGCTCTACCTGACAATGTTGCGATATTAACCCTCCAGGTGCATATCTCTCCTGCCCTTTCTAGATAAGACTGGACAAGTGGTAAGGACAACTAGAGCCTCTCTTAGAAAAATCAGAAAACAGTAAACTAAACAGGTCCATGGTCTTCTATTGGATGGATCACCAAACTAGTTGCTTTGATTCGTCAAACTTTGAACTCTCTAATGGTAACTGAAATTGGAAAGTTGCTTTGATTTGTGTCCCATATCTATGAATGTGTGCCAAATAGAAATACCAGGTATTCCTTGTTGAGTTAAAGTGTTTTACCTTTTCTTTTACTCCGCAGGAGTTGAATGATGGAAAGGTTCTCCTTCGGTTAGCACACTTATATGAGGTATGCAGATTGCCTTTTCATAGTTCTAGAAAATGGAGGAAAATATCTTTAATCTTTTGAGTCATTTATACACTGTAACTGTAACTTTTTCATGAAATGCTTGATGCAACTGCAGAATATGTTCGCCTAGATTGCTGCTTATTCTTTTACCAGTTCACATGATCCTCATTTTTTAACTGCTGAAATTTATTTGATGATCTGTTGACATTTGTTTCACATGATTTTTCCAGTGGCATAATTTTACATATGTTTCTTCTTAGGATTCATGAGAAAAATTCCCCTCTGCCATGCTTTTCTATGAAAATTATCTTTCAACTTAAAAGTTAGTGTGTTCTTATGAGGAAACCATTCCCATCTTCTTTTGTATGTCAATTCAGCCCTGTATTCTTTAATCTTTGTTTCTTTTGATGCTTCGAGGTTGGGGAGGACAAGGATCTGTCAGTAATGGCAAGTGTAGAACTGAAAAGGGTGTTCCCAAATAAGAAGGTATAAGAATGAGTAAAAGTTTTCATGCTTGCCGGCAAAGAAAGAAAATTGAATTTTTTTCATAATGCATTAATTTTCTACGATTATCAGATCAGCAAGATAACAGAGACAAGTTTATCAGCCAACCAAGAAAGAGTAGAAATGGAGAAGAAGAGGCTAGTCTGGAAAGTAGAAGGCTCTTCAGGAGAAGAACCTAAAGTGGTGAGGGGAGGACCTATCGATCCAACAACACTAGTTGTTGAACTAGCCCCAATGGAAATTCGTACCTTCCACATCACCTTTGATTAACTACAAGACCAGAATTTCTCTTTGTGCAAGAAAAATTCTTGCGATCGGATCATGTTCTTTAACCAAATTTCTTGACTCTGAAAGTCATTTTTGGTTCTTATTGTTGATATCAAACGTTTGTAAGATTTCCAAAATGTAGATCTTGTTCAGGCTCCTCATGTGTAGCTACTCAAATAAAATTTATCTCATTGATATATCAATAAAGTTTAGCTATCTTCAACATTATGCTCTTTGCAATTTTCTCTCATCTGATGTATCTGAAGTCAAGGAAAATCCATTTTCCTATCATCTTGCAAATTATTTTCAAACATTCCTGCACTCGAAGATTCATTGGTGCTCGGAAGTCACATCTTCATCGCAGGCGACATGTCTTTGATTAAAGGATAGGCCACACATTGCTCACAAACAGTATTCACTGACAAGAAGATGACATGTTTTTTTATGCTAAAAATGAAGCACGCCAAAAGCCATAGCTCATGTTCTTCTGCAGCAAGTAATTAACAACAAATGATAAGCACTTTACCTACCTTGTTCCTTTTTAAAATTCTAGCACTTCAACTTCCTTTCATTAAAAAACAAGAACAAGACTACAAATGGTGTTCTTCTTTAATACTCACGCTTGTCATATGTATATACCCTCCCACATAATCAAAACTCTCTTTTGAACTTTAGTTCCATCAGACCAGGAAACATCTTTATGGACACTCAAAAATGCTTTTTGATTCTGCTATTACTGTTGATTTCATGTGTAGAATCGAAGTACATGGTTTATGACACAACATCTAAAATTGTTCCTGGCAAGCTTAATGTCTATTTGGTGCCTCACACACATGATGATGTTGGTTGGTTAAAGACAGTTGACCAGTACTTTTGGCAATATTGATTTCAGTTTTCACTGCAACTTTTGGCAACCATTTATTTGGTAATCTTACCTTTCACAGATACTGGGAAAGTATTCACTCAGAACAGACCCTTTAGGAGAAGGTGCTAGGTGGCCTCGATCCTATGGTCAGGAGATGTATTCTCCATTCATCTTGGCCTTCGCAGAGCTGCAGGTGAAAGAAAGATATGGATGTATTCTTGTTCCTATTGATATTAATCTACAACTCATATAGATTTAATCACCATTTTGCAGGATGGAGAGACTTGGACAAATTCTCATGTGGCAACTTTTTTCTGGGATGGATCCCTCCTGTGTTTTACCTGACAATGTTGCAATTACAAGTCTCCAGGTGTATGTCTCTTTCCCTGGTAAAAGAGTTGGATTTCAATGTTTGAGCTAATTTTCTTGAATTCCACAGGAGATGGATGATGGAACAGTTCTCCTTCGCTTGGCATACTTATATGAGGTTTCCACAGTTCCTTTCTTTCAAATTTTCATATAAAATCTACCTCTTCATTATACCAACCTCGATGCCTTGACTGAGCCTTGAAAAGTTTCACTGGTACTGATGAAACTTATTATTATGTGGATTTTGAGCAACAAGCCTCCTTGTTTCTATAGACTCATTCTCTAAATTCTCATTTCAAATGCAAGATTGGAGAGGACAAGGATCTATCTGTTATGGCAAGTGTAGAGCTGATAAAGGTGTTAAAAGCTAAAAAGGTAAAAACAACTAGATACATGGCGATATCAATCCATACTTACAAGCAATTAGTTGTGTTATCAATGTTCTATTCAACTTCCAGATGAAAAAGATTAACAGAAACAAGCTTATCCGCCAATCAAGAAAGAGCTGAAACTGAAAAGAAGAGGCTGGTCTGGGAAGCAGAGGGCTCTTCTACACAAGAGCCTAAGGTTGTTAGAGGAGGACCAATCGATCCTTCTACTTTGGTTGTTGAACTAGCTCCAATGGAAATTCGTACCTTCATTATCGACTTTGACAGTAAATGGTCAACCACTTAGAGGAAAGTAAGACGATCACCATCAGTTTGTAGCAAATTTCAAGAACATATCCATTGTCTATTATGTGGGCAAGAATCTTTCAAGTGGATTGAACTAAAGTTCACTGTTGTTAAATCATAACTCATGCCATTTTGTTGGCTCTAAGCACTTGTAATTGATGGCTCAAGAGCTAGCAGGCCAAGTCTATTCTTCACTTAAGCCCGATAGTTCAATAAAATTTAATTTCTTCATATTTCCCATAGTTATTGATTTGATCATGTTTATTGATTGAATTTCTTGGCATCACTGTTTTTAAACTTTAACCAGTTAACGTTCATAACTAGAAAAAATCTAGTTTGATTATTTATAAAAAAAAAAATTAAAATTCCTAGTTATTACATTAACACATGTGGTTGGGCACAGACGTGTCTAGCCCAACTTGAAGGTGGGCGTGGACGCCTACACGCTCACCTTGTGGTTTGGCATGGACGCGTCCAGACCCAAGTTGGGCGTGGATGCG
>Ga0325414_1004714_pt1 | contig 14307 bp, 11 predicted proteins | sample PopdelMetagenome_8_FD_206183 | JGI IMG/M metagenome (GOLD analysis project Ga0325414, IMG submission 206183) | Populus deltoides microbial communities from Bellville, Georgia, United States - Leaf-PdKOR-R3 | ecosystem: Host-associated > Plants > Phyllosphere > Phylloplane/Leaf | place: USA...
CTACGTGGAACAAGGCAAAGGAAGGTGCAGAAACAGTGATGGTGGTAAAACCTCGGGAGGGTTGTCCGGTCCAGTGATTTGGCCTGGGGATCTCAACGGCCGAGACCCAAAAGGATGGGCAATGCCTTCTGAAGCAAAGCCATTGCGAATAATAGTCCCTCGAAGAACCTCGTTCGATAAGTTTGTGACATTTCGAATTGGCGAGAAGCGGCCAGTAGGTTTTTGCGTTGACCTCTTCGACGAAGTTGTGAAACGATTGAATTACTCTATACCACCCGTATTCTTCGAGTTTGATGGGCAGTATGGTGATATGATCGAAGGTGTCTACAACAAGGTAACGACTCTTTAACTTTGCTTGTAGATATTTATCAAAGAATCGACTCTTTAACCTTGCTTGTAGATATTTATTAAAGAATAAATTAAATTATATTTTGAAATATTATTTAAAAAATTTAAATATTTTGGTTAAATTGGTTTTTTAATAAAGTATTAGAGTCTTGATGACTAAACAGTAACGAATTTGAATCTTACCATTTTTATTTATTTGATAAAATTTAAACACAAGTTAATATTAATATGTGTAAATTTGAAGTTTAAAAAATTTTTATTTGATAAATATGTTAAAAAATAATATAAATTATATCTAATAAAACTTAAATTTTTAGAATTAATTAGTTTTTTTATAATATCCATAAATATTGATTCCATAATCTTCGTACAGAAAACCCCAATTGCCAAAACATCCAAATGTGATCTCTAATTTTCGGTATGAACGCATGCATATCAATATAGCCTTATAGAACAACTAGTAATGCCACGCTATTGCCAGTAGACGCTGTTAAAGATGATAAAAAAAAAAAAAAAAACATTAATGATAAGATTTAATTATGGTGATGATATAAAAAAAAAAGTTTTTCATATAGCATTTAAGTAATATGAGCCCATTCTGATCAGAAATCCATATGTTATTCTAATATTTTAATTGGAATTGTTTCTGATTTATTATTATATATTATAGATAGATTATACAAATATCCTTAATTTGCCGACAATAAATTCTTATCCGAATAGAAGAGATGACACAGAGTCACAATTGGCTGCTACTCAAAACCAAGAATAAATTCATATAGCATTGTTTCTGATAAGAAATTGAAATTTCTCCACCATGCATTTCTATGAGATACTTCAGACTTTTCTCATAGTTTAACTAGACAAACTTTGACTAGTCCATTGAGGCCCATCTGAGGAGTTGTATGATTTTGCCATTATTTTGCTCCTGTCTCGTTCTATCAGCTGTTTTTTCAACTTTATTTTTGTACTGAGTGCCATTGTTTGACTTTTGTGCCACTTGTTACTCGGAAGACTTATGATGCTGCCATTGGAGATATAACCATATTAGCTGAAAGAGCAGAATACGTAGACTTCACTCAACCTTATGCAGAGTCAGGATTGTCCATGATAGTTCCACTTGAGACTGAAGATACAACATGGATTTTCTTGAAGCCTTTTAACTTAAAGATGTGGATGGTGAGCAGTGCTTTATTCATCTACACAATGCTTATAATTTGGTTTCTGGAGCACCAAACGAATCCAGAATTTAGAGGCCCTCGGAAGTATCAGTTCGGGACCGCGCTTTGGTTCACATTTTCATCTCTATTCTTTGCTCAGAGTAAGTATTCAGTTTCACAAGTTACATATGGCATATATATCCAAGACTCTTTCATGGCACATTCTCTGTCAGTAACCTTAATCTGAAGCTCACTGTTACATTTTGCAGGGGAGAGACTTTATAGCAACTTCACTCGAGTTGTAGTGGTAGCGTGGCTTTGTGTTGTCTTTATCTTAACCTCAAGCTACACTGCCAGTTTGACTTCAATGCTCACCGTGCAACGAATGAAACCGAATTTTTCACAGTTTGAGAAACTAAAGAACGACAAGTTAAATGTTGGTTGTAATAATGAATCTTTCGTCCAGGAGTACGTCAGGGATGTTCTTGGATTTGATCACGATAAAATCAAGGTCTTTAACCCTGAAAATGATTACACAACTGAATTTGAAAGGAACAGCATAGCTGCGGCTTTTCTTGAACTCCCATATGAGAGACTTTTCCTCAATCAACATTGTAAAAGTTACACCGGCACAAAAGCCACATACAGATTTGGAGGGCTCGGCTTTGTAAGTATTAATATGCACTCATGCAATTCTATTTTCTTTGCATTATGATGTCAGGAACCTTTTTAAAGACTTGAAACACGGTGTAGCCATTTCTTTGAACGTTAGTTTATTACTAAATATTATGATATTTGCTGCACCTGCAGGCATTCCAAAAAGGCTCTCCTTTTGCTGCTGATTTTTCTAGAGAGATTCTTTGCCTATCGGAGGAGGGGAACATAACAATTTTGGAAGAAAAGTGGTTTGCCCCCTCACCTGAGTGTTCAACTTCGGCAACTAATAATAATGTCGAAAGCTTGAGCCTCCGCAGCTTCAAGGGAATCTTCATTGTATCTGCTGCGATATCTACCATCTGTTTTCTACTATTTCTCTTTCGCTTGCTAAGGAATTCACGGCCTCATCATGAAGCAGATGGAGGCCATCTCACTCCAGGTGGTAAGAGTGGTACAAAATACTTTTACAACGGAGAAAAAACCCGAGTTCCTAGGAGGGCTTCAACGTTTGCTCAAGCACTAGATAAGGATGAATGGGGCTCTACGAAGTGGGAATATGTGAGTAACTCTGACAATTTGGAAAATAATTATGGTTCCCCGCAAGCCGAGATTGAAATGCCAAAAATTCCACGACATAAGGATCAAAGATGAAAAGAAAATGCAGAACTTGGCCAGAGATCAAGCTTACTGTGAATATTAATTAGTTCTCCGAACTCCATTTGCAGTGATTTAAGTCGATGTTGACTAAGCACTGAAATTTGTCAGGAAGATTAGATGTATACACTAAGCTAAGTCTATAGATTTAGGATATGATTTGGTAGGGTGATTTATCTCCTTTTTTTTTATAAACTCAGGAAACTCATGAATATTATTAATTTATGTACATTTGCTGGTAAATTAATTAAATCCACGAATTGAAAGGAAAACAAATATTGCAAAACTCTTGAATCTTAAGTAAATCTTATAGAAAAAACTAGCAAACATATCTACGCGATGCTATGGGACTGTTTCTAAAATATATTTTAATTTTTAATTGACTCTTATTCTGCAGTACAAATCTACCAACATTGTCTTTTTAACGAAGATAGACCGAAAGCTATACAAACTCACACATAAAAGGTTATAATTGAAATCCAAGTGGTTATAGTGTAATATACACTTTAACAAGAAGTTTTACTAAAAACAAATGAAATTAAATAGACACACAAAAATAGATTATATTATAAAATAATTCAAAGTCTTTAATAAGTGTAATCTAACTCTTTTTAAGTGAGCTAAGTAAAGCAATCAATATGTAAGAGAATTATAAAGAGTAAGCTTTGAAATTAAAGGAATTGATTTTGTAAAAACAGGAATAAAAGTTTAATGATTGTAACAACCTTTAAAATATATAAGAAAATGCCAAAGTATAGTGAAAATTAAGCTTGTAGTTGTTTAGAATATATAAAAATAGGCCAAGAAATTTAAATTTTTTAAGATTGGTATCCAATATGGTTTAAGCTAAATGATGTAAAAAAAGAGAAAAAAATGGTGTTATGGAAATGGAAATTAAATTGTTTGTTTTGCTTATCCTAATTAGATGATGAGAGTTAAGATATTTTCAAATTCAAACATAAGTGAAAGGACAAGTTTGGTATGATCTCACACACTTGAGTAAAAAAGATAGAGAATAATTTCAACTCATTCAAGTAATAAGTGGCCGACCACATATGCTAAAAATTTATCTAGTATACGAGTGGTCTAAAAAATATTTATTCAGTAAGACTATCTAGTTTAGTACGTAGTTGTTTTTGAAATTTTATATCTAGTTTAATTAATTGGTATACCACATACTATTGGGCTTACTATGTACCATTCCACAAGGCTTTAGAGATGTGTTTTGTATGATTATATGATGTATTAGAGGTCTTAGACTTTTTAAGGGTCATAAGGTGTTTTAGAGAATTTTATGACTAATTTTTCAGAATAATATTTTAGGTATAAAAAATTGGTTTTAAGAATTTAGTTTTTAAAAAAACTTGAATCACATGTAATAACATCCTAAAACTAATTTTGAAGAAAATAATACTATTAATATAGTTTTATATTTTTATCACAACTTTAAAGCTTGTCGATAATCCTTGAAATGTCAGACATAATAAAGAACCTATATCAGCACATCCTTAAGAAAGATTAATAACTTTTTATTGGTTTGATTCATCAAAACTGTGAGCAAATGATAGCCTTTTGCTAATATTTTTTTTTCTTTTTTGATGATGACAAACTATTAATACTTTCACAAGTATTAATATGTCAACAAAAATTATGAACAATTTCTCCCCCTATGGATCATAATACATTCTCCCTATCAATTATACAATGTCCATGAAATACATGAGAAAATATAACATAAACATTTCAAAATCAATAATCATAAGTTCTTGGCATATAGAGACATTTACTCACTATCAAATTAAAAATCATTTGAAATAATATAAAAAATGAAGTCATGCTACCAATTTAAAAATCATATTAACATGAAAAAAAATAAGAAGTATTTGGTTATGTGCAATGCTTATGCACTTTCCTTAACCACAATTATTACTAGGTACTAGTTCATCTCCGTTCAAATAGTCAACTTTAATTTATATCCACAATTCACAATCTAAATAGCTAACTTTAATTTAATTTTATAAGTATCCATCTAAACAATCCATTAATTCTCATATTTATATCCATAGCCTCTATCTAAATGGTTGATTGTGTAACATATCTATATTTTTAGTCACCATTCATATTACTGACTAAGTATCATTTCTCTCACCTTAGCCCCATCCACACAGCTAACTAAGTATCATATTTATCACCTTAGTCTCTTCTAGCCGACTAAATATAATATCCATAACCTTAGTCACTATCCACATGGCTGACTAAGTATCATACTAATCGCCTTTTTCACAATGAATTCATATATCCATAACCTTAGTCACTATCCACATGGCTGACTAAGTATCATACTAATCGCCTTTTTCACAATGAATTCATATATTTCTCCTTCAATATTTAATTTATTTATTTTGATTTTAACCATACTATGCATCTTTCCATTCCAATCACATAACTCAATTCTTTTTATTCCAAACACATTTAACAAACAATAGAACAATTTGTTGTTACCACTGATTTATATACTTTTCTCTATTTTTAGTTTCCATTGTTGTGGTCGATTTTAATTTATATATATGGACTATTGTCGTTACAATCATTTATATCTATATTATGGTCACTACTCTTACGATTAAATACAAATCACACATATATTCATCTTGCATCATCAATATAATTCTCATGATAGTAATTATACACAACTTATATAAATTTTATTGAAAACTTACAGCTATAGAAGCATTTTAAATCAGTAAAAAAGGAAAGAGGGAATGATCCTTATCTAAAACTCCTAACACACATCTCCTACCATAACATGTCCTTCTTTTATTGTGTTTCCTACATAACTAGTGACATTAATTTAACACCTCGTTTGACCATCATACATATAGTTAATCCATTATGCATCTTCACTCTTCCAATTAAAATTCAACCATAGATATTTTTATTTATTCCAACATTCTAATTTATTTCTAACCATAATACAAACATCAATTCCATATTACAATCCATAACATAATATCCATTCCATAATTTAAATATTTACTTACTACTTTTATGCTTTAAATTTCAAATTTTGTATTTAATACTTTACAACTAATAATTTGTATTTACCTTATCAATTTAAGATTTTAATATAGAAATTTCCACATTTCTACAATCTCAATCCATTGTTGAACACACAAAATATTACTTTCATATTGATGAACACAACAATTTGACTGTAATCACCCTACCCCATTCATGTTTTAATTTAATTTTTCATTTCTCATTGTCTCACATATAAATAATTAATCGCACCTCATTCACATTCAATATCTAATATGCAAGGCATGGCATTGTAACAACACAAATTAACCAAATCTTTAGTCACTACACATCTCAACCACATCAAATTTAGTATTTCTTATTTTTTATATTTTCTAAACACAACTATCCATTTAAAAACATTACCTCTCATACAATCTATCCAATCTTCCACAATTCCATCATGATGCCCAAGCAAATAACTTCCATATGACTCATACGACTTATCTAATCTTCTACACTTATATCACTTCATCAATACACGAATTACATAATACTATTAAAACATAAGTTTCAACACAATTTAAAAATAAAATCTAATTCAACAATTTCATATCAAATCAAACAAAATCTATAATTTAGTTGCATGGTCTAACCTACATGAAAATTTCATTCTCCATGATTTAATCAATTCCTTAAACTCATAATTTATCAATCATCATACAATCTTACAAATTTAATCTATCCAACCTAAATTTTTCCAGCCTCTTGGCCAACCACACTATGGGCAAGGATTCTATATTTTATTTCAATATATTTATTTATTTGTTTCTCATTTACACCTTATTCTTTCATTTCCAACACAATTTAAACCCTTAATTAATATTATGTTCAAATAACATTTCACATTAAAGTTTCCAACTTCATTCCTATACTTTCCAAACATACATCACAACATGTAAACATTCATTTGATCAAGAATTTCTACTTCAATTAAAATCTTTAACGCCTTCATATTAATCCATAAACACTCAACATCATAAAATCACATAAATTTCACATTCTCAACCTTCCTAAAACATACATACAATATGTAATTCACATATTCACCTAAATGTTTTTCTTAAACATAACAACTCATATTAATACATCTAATAAACATACAATACCTCATAATAAAACAAGATTTTCCATTTCCCTAATTTTTTTCCTTATGGCTGATCCTATTACTTTTGTTACCCATTGATGTTTATTCAAATTTTCTTTGAATTCAATTTTATTAACACCCATTCCAGGCAAAATTAATCACATTACCACAAAACAATCATTTTCCCCCAAATTTATCATAAACCTTAGAATTGTTAATAATTAGGGGTTCCCATCTTATTCACCAAAAACACAAAGAGCATATAATTAACTTATAAATTTTTCCTTACCAATAAGATTTTGAAATCACTTGGTGATTTGTTTTGCAAGTTTTCCTCAATTCTTCCCCCTCCTTCAATTAGAGGCATACTTCTCTCTTTACTTTCAATCCTTTTTTTTTTTTTGATCTTCCTTTCAACCCTCACTTTCTTTATCACTCATTTTAACTCTCCCTAAGAAATCAAGAAAACAATAAGAAGAGGACAAGAAGAATTTCTCTTCTCCCAATTTGCTATCAAACCCATCGAGCACACCTCTTGGAAAGAGTGTTTTTTTCGAGTGGATTTTACCCTCACACACTCTCAAAGTCCTAAATTTTAAGAGAAATCACCAAGTTTATGAAAAATATGAAGAATAAAGCTCTCTCATTGATTTTTTTTATTTTACTGTAATGTCAACCAACTCTAATAAGAGGGAAGGGGATTTTTATTTTGAATTTACAAAATTGCTTTTTTATTACATATTTACAACACTACCTCTCATTTAATGATAAGGATCAACCTAACACCAAGTTTAATCATGTGAAAGACCCATTAAAGGTGTCAAGTGGGTCAATTACAAAAGCTAGGGCAAATATGTTGAAAGAGGTATTAAATGAGTTTGTTTAGAACATATGAAGCAAGATGGACCTAGAGGAGCTTGGGACGCCAATGGAGCATGAAGGAAAGCCTATAATTCATCTAATCCAAGTACAAGAAAAGCTCAATTCATGTGGATCAAAGGGCTGATGTGTTCGGCCTCATAACAGCCTTGTTAGGCTTGTTTTTTCCCTAATGTTACAAGGATAGAAAGTCAACATTTTATTTTTCTAAACAAGTAATTGAATTAGCAACAAAAGGGAAAATTGGATTTATTATTTATCAAAGTTATACAAGGAAATCCAAGCTAATCAGGGAACTAAAAAGGCGACAGCAAAGGAATCCAAATCAGATCAGATTTTCTCCTAGTCTACAAATGACTTACAGTGGCGACAACTATTCCTATGCATACAAGGAAGGTTTATTCAGCTATAACAACTTATAAACTAGAGAAATTAGATTATTTAGCTTTTATTTTCTTTGTTATATACGGCAACAATATCAAACTTTATTTTTTTCTTATTTTTTATATTTTGGATTATATTTGGGTTTAATTGTAAGCGGGCCTCATATTAGTCCATATAAGAGGTTCATTAGAGTTTATTTCAGTCTAGAGTCAGTATAAATAAAGTCATAATCAGACATGTAGGGCACGAAATTCAGATTAATAAAAAAAATTTGTTGTACTTTGTTGTGTGAGTTGGTGAGATATTTTCCCTTTGATTTTCTAAAGAACTGAAAATGACTTATGAAAGAATAACTGACTTCGTGGCGTCATCCTTATACTTCTTGTTCGCGAATCAATATTTATTGGGTAGGGGTTTTTCATTTTCAATAGTAATGGTGCTTAAATATAAGTTATTATTATGTCACACTTCTATTAAACCTGATTTACTTGACTTTTCCAGGAATTGATGTCTTTGTGTGTGGGTTGTTTGACAGCATGTTCAAGAGGTTCACATCATTTAATTTTTAACATAAATAGTTTTCGTAAAGCCCTCAATTATCAAATATTTCGTACATAATTTTATTCTCATTTCATCTAGAATTAATAATATTCTTTTAATATATTTATTACTACTCTCATTGAATTTTCTTCTATTTTTTCCATTTTCATCTAAATAATTTACATAGTTAAACATGGGGGTTTATATCGATGATTGGCATTATCCCCACGTAAATTTATATAATTATCTATTCAAAGTTTCATTATATTTCCTAAGGATTTTCACCCTAATTCACAAATTCTTTTCTCTAAATAATTAGTTTACCTGATTAAAGGATTTAAATGATTTATTAATGACTGACATTTTACATACTAATTTATTACTTTATTTCATATGAGATTTAAATTAATTTATTAGGGATTTTTATCCAAATCATAACAACTTTTCCTCTTAATTTACCATTTTTCAATTGAGGATTGCCTTATTTAACACTGATTTATCAATTTTTAGGCTAGAGTTTTACAATAACCTTCTCCACAACATCCAAAATCAATGATTTAGTGTCCCCATTTGTCCTTTATCTTTCAAGATTAAGTATTATCAGGGGTTTTTTCTCAATATAGCACCGTAGAAATAAAACATTGTGAAAATAACATAGTTAAAAATTTAATTGGAAAAATAGCATAGTTTGTAAAGTTATAGATGACATATGCGAGGAATCGTAAATAGCATTTGTGACTTCTTTTAAAATAATATGTAATTTTTTAAAAAAATATATTTTAAATTTTAAATTTTAAATTTTAAATTTAAAAAATAAATAAATATTATCGATTATATTTATCAAAGTGTATTGGATAAATAGACTCATAATGAGCTATTATCTTGAATATTAATGAGGAGAAACACCTCATTCTCTCTTGTTTTCAATACATGTTTTCCTTTCAGAATTTCAAGCCCTTAAGTCTAATATTCATAGATGACACCTAAGTATGAATCGATGGTATTAATTCTCCCTAGTATGTCCAAAGCATTCGTGTCACTAAATCCTACCTCTAAGTAGATCAACTCATAACGATTACTACTATGATATTTAGGACTAAGGCACAAAAATCTCATTCAGAAAAAAATATAAGTGATCCTCAGTACTATAGAATAAATGAACCTGAACAATTCATTATCTATAGGCCATGATTGCATAAAAAAAAATGTTTAATGACAATTCCTCCTAGGATTTGGGTTGAGTTCAATTAGCTTAATAAAATCTCACCCAATTAATCATTGACATGGTTTGATAGACTATTAATAGTCATAGGTCATGATCAAAAGTAAATGATTGTAGATATGTTAATTCACCAAGCAATTAGGAGTGCCAAAAATGACTTGGACTTTAAAATTGATAGGCTTGAATCCATTCATCCACCTAGGGTGTAACTCATTAAAGTTAACCCATGCTCACCCATGTACATAAACCACTAGTATCAGACATAACAAACCATTAGGAATAGAAGACAAGTAGCAATGTAACTTACCTTAGGAAAGATATTTTAGGGTGATAATATCTTTTTTAGCATAACTAATCCCTTACCTTAGAACTCTGAAAACCAGTTAGGGTTTTCTAATTATCATAAAACTAGGTGGAAAATCCTTCTCAATATAAGACCTTTTTCCCCTCTTTAAACCATAAAAGTTTTTCCCTTTCTAAAGAAAGAGGTTGTGGTCTCTGTGATGTCAAGTATGGCATTAGTTATAATTTGGGTTAAGAATTTGTTGAAAATATTCTTTAATACACACACACCTTAACATGAAATACTAAAATGTTTAAAATCAATTATAAGTGAATGAGAAATTGATCTCAAAGAAATCTTGATGGCAAAACTTTTACAAACCCAAAACCTCTTTCTCACATTGAATCCTTGGATATGGATATTATAGTCCCAACAATGTTTAAAAGAAAAACATTGATTCCAATAGCATTTTCTCTTGAAATATCAAATATATATACCCTAAACACTAGACGTCAAATCTAAACACCAAACCTTAATTCGTAAATCCAAACCTTATATAGAATTTGTATCTAAATCACAAATCCAAAACTTTAAATTTATGGGTAAAACTATTTACTTAAATTAAAGGATCATCTAGAAGCCACACCAAAAGAATGACAAGCATTTCATCTAATACAACAACATGATAATAATAATATTACCCATGAATTTCAAGGTTTGAATTTAGAATTTAGGGTTCGGTGACAATTATGTTTCCATAATGGATGAAATGCTTATTATTCCCACAGTCTAGCTTGTAGATGGTCTTTTTAAGATTTGAATTTATGATATAGTTTTTAATTCTATAAGGTTTTGATTTAAAATAAGGTTGGGTGTTTAGAGTTTGGATTTGGATTTTAATATTTGAATTTAGATTCAAGGTCTAAGGTTTGAACTCCAACTCAAATATATAGGGTATATTTGATATTCCAAGAGAAAATATTATATGCTAGTACAAATAGAGACATTTCTCTGAGTGGTTATGTGGAAGTAAGTTTTCTCTCTCTATTATGTTTTTCAAATTTATTTTTATGTTTGTGTTACTTTCCTAATTGTTTCTCATTGTATTAACTTTTAGCTTCCATACTTCACTGGGTGAAGAGTTTTGAACTTGAAATTTTTAGACTTTCACATAATCTTTCTAACCTCATATTTTAGTATTTTATTTTTATTTTAACCTTTGATTTTCCTTCAAAATCTAGAGCTTATATTTATCTTGTTGAGAGATATTTGAATTTCATATTCTTTAATTCAAAGATCTTGTTTAGAAGTGCATTTAAACCAAAGATGTTGTTGTTGAAATCTTGGGAGATATATTGCAAACATTCTGGTTGCACAAGTAATGAGTAATAAATCCTCAAGGACAAATGATTCATCCTTGACAAGTAATAATCCTCATTTGTTTTAATTTAAGCATAAATATTTTTATTATTAGTATACATCCTAGGACTTTGAATTAATTAGTAACAATTATAAGTTTGGATAAATACTTAGTATGCATGTTTATGTTTTATTATTATATTTGTGCTCAAAGCAAGTTTGTTATTTGTTATTATCTTGCATACTTAATTATAGATTTAAACATATATGATCTTTAGATTTTTCTTGAAAATATATTTATATTTAGCATGTCCTGTTATAATAAATTAAACATCATTGCTCACTAATTTAATATATTTATAAATTTATTTTAAATATAAAAAATAAAGGTAATAGTTGGAGATGGAAAGAAAAAGAAAAAAGGCAATCTAAAATTTTGTGACTCAGGAGCCTTTGGTATGTAAATGAAAGTGGACTTATACGAGAAACATGGAATATGCGTGAATCAGCAGAGAAGATTGAATTTATTCGAGGACAGTGGCTTGTCTTGGGTCAAATTTGGTGGCTAGCAGCCAATCTTTCCAAATAGCACGTAATAATTAAATGACGTACAATTCATATTTTTCAAATCAACTTCACTTTTTATATGTTTTAATTTTCATTTATAAAAAGCCATTTACTCATTTTGAAAATTTGCGATTATCTAACACTAATATCTAATTATTATTATTATTTTCTTTTTTGGAAAGAAGAAAACGCATAAATGGTGGTAGCCAATGCAGAAATTATAAGAGCACTTTGGGTATTAAATCAATTACAATCATCAACGTGTAATATTTCAAAAAACTTTGTTGATTAATTTTGTGCATTCCTGACTTGATATTTAAAGTGTTATTAATTATATAAAAATTAAGATATAATTTTTTTTTCAAAAACAAATATAGATAAAAATGTTACAGATAGGTAATTTTTTCTAACAAAATTAATGCATAATTAATTTTGATCTTAAATACCATCAATAAATAAATGATAAGAGAGGCTATTTAGAAACATGATATTAGAGCAATCTTTATTGTTATCATCAACCATTTACATGCTATTTTCTTTTTGCTCATTGGTTTTCTTTTCACTTTTCTAGAGCTTTAAGTTCTTTTTTTATTATTATTATTAATATGGGTGTCCGGGCTACTTTGAGCGTATCTCGATTAATCTCACGGACCTTGAAGTTAACGACCATGTAAGCATTCAATGGCCCTGAGGTTTGTAGGACTCGAACTAGTGACCTTTAGGGAGCAAACCTAAAATCTGACCACTTGAGCTATATAAGTTCTTGTCACGAAGAATGAAGGAGAAAACTTGAGTTTTTTTCAAAGTAGTTTAACAAAATCAATATTATAATTTTATTTTTTCTGTTGAGCTTAAATATAATTTCTTTAATTTTATTAAATTAAAACTTACATATTATTAATTAAAACTTCCACTAACACAAATAATGTTAAATGAGAATAGTTAAGAATTATTTGCCGAAAAACATATCAAATAATGATGTAAACTGATTGAAACGAAAGGGAGGATACAAAGTTTAGCATAACAAATTGAAAAACCAACATAAGCAAAATAGTATTGAAACTTGAGAAACTCATCATATTTTTCTTTTATTATATGAAGCGAAATATTATTTGAAGTACAATTTAACCAATCATTATTTTATTTCTAACATTGATAACATTAATGAAATTTAGGTGTGAGCGGCGGTACATCACAAATGAAAGTGCAAGTGCAAGTGCCAGGAATAACACAGTGTCCACGGGATCCTCCTCCTTGTTTTGTGGGATCTCCATATTTTTTATCACACACTGCAGTGCATTTTTCATCTGTGCAATTGACCATGGGTTCTGCCCTCACACAAATACGTGATGCCATCACTTCATAATTACCTGTAATGGTTAAATTATGTTTATATAAACTAGCTATTTTATTACATTTCAATGATAAAAATCTTAAACTTAAATACTTCTCATAGGCTTTTATATCATAAAACTATTCTGATTTCTTACAAAAATATAATTAGTTTGAATTAATTAATCAAGCACCCAACAACCATTATTTGCAACTTTATATTTTTATAATTTCTTACTGATTGAAAAATGCATCAAACATTGTGAATTAGCTAATAAAAATCAAAAAGTTATGGATGTTTACCTTGAAAGCACAAGAGAATAAGCACAAGAGCAACAAAAACATGAAAGTTCTTCATTGTTTTTCTCCTGTAAATTTGTGTTAAAAAATAAAAGAATTAAGGTGATAGGACTTCCTGCTTATTTGAAACATATTTATAGTAGTTTATATATAAAATTATTTCCCATAACGATTCCAATTCGAGATATATAATAATATTTTCATACCAAAATAACCTCAGTTACTTAATTAGTATAGAAATTCCACATTTTAGTCACATTACCATATTAAACACGTGTACTTAATTATTTTTTAAAGGAAAGTAAAATAATATTAGTCTGACTAATTAGCCTCTACAAACTTTATTTTTTCCACTATAAACGAGTCTCATATTTTTTATGATACCTGTTGAAAATCAGCTAGTAAACTAAAATATATATATATATATATATATATATATATATATATATATATTATT
>Ga0325414_1004719_pt1 | contig 14300 bp, 10 predicted proteins | sample PopdelMetagenome_8_FD_206183 | JGI IMG/M metagenome (GOLD analysis project Ga0325414, IMG submission 206183) | Populus deltoides microbial communities from Bellville, Georgia, United States - Leaf-PdKOR-R3 | ecosystem: Host-associated > Plants > Phyllosphere > Phylloplane/Leaf | place: USA...
TAGATAGCCTATTTTTTTTATTTTTTTTCTTAAATTAAACTTTCATTTCTTTAAAATTCATTAAAGTAAAATATACTACATATATTCTTTAGTTAAATTCTCAAATAAGTTTTAGAATTTTTATTATAAAACACCACTCAATTTTAACTTTTTTTCAAAATAATATTATAATAAACTTTACTATATAAATTTTGTGTTTTAGTGTGGATTGAAATAGTAAAATAATGATTTTTCTCTTCATAAAAAAATTAAATGAACTAATATATTGAAGAGTTGAATAGGTTTGTTTACCAAGTTCATTTATCATTCTTGAATTATTCGAGGGTAACATTGTCTTTAAACAACTTTTTTGCATAGTTAAATTAGTTGGCTGTCCTTAAAAGAAAGAAATAAACTTAACTATGGTATAATGAATTTCTTGACATCTCACACTTTGAAGCACAATATAATAATTCTTTTACCTTTAAAATTAAAATTCTCAAAGCTTGACCCCGAGATACTAAATATATAAATTATTATATAAATTATAGTTTTAATTTTTTATGAAAAATAGTTGTAATATTGATGTATTTCTTCATTTTTTTAAAAAAAAAATCATGTACATCCTAAAACAAGAACACACTTTTTTCTTTTTTTCATTGAAAAAGAAAAAGAAATTATGTTAATCAACAAACTATGTGTTTCTCATGCCTGCTATGTGGCAGCAAATAAAAGCTTGCAGATTTTAGTTCTTTTATTTGTGAGGTCCTTTCAATTCACATACCCTCCAAGTTTTTTTTTTTTAATTTTCTTAGCGTTTGTTTACTTTTTTACTATTTCTCTCTGTTTTTTTTTCTCTGCTTCGTTTTTTCCTAATCAATCCCACTCTGTCATCCTCCAAGTCCCAGTCGTTTGATCATATATTTTTCTACGTATCTGTACATCCGTCATTTTTCCTTCTCGATTTAACATTGGCAATTCCTTTTCTAGTACAATTACAGGTTAAAAATTAAATAATTATTTTTCAGAGTGTATTGATGGTAATTTGCCGAATGACAGGTGGATATTTGTCTTTAAAGAAACCAATATTTACTTTATTTAATTATGGATGAAGTAGGAGGGCACCGTCATCATGCCGTTCATCTGTTTGTTTTTGCTGTAATTATTGTAGTTGCAGTTAGAAAAAAAATAATTTTTTAAAAAGATATTTTCTTTGTGGTTTGTGTATATATTTTAAGTGTTTGGTTAAAAATGTTGTTTGATTTTATTATTATTAAAAATATGTTTGGTTAAACTTGTGGTTGTGGTTGTTTTTGTACCCAAAATGATGAAAAAGAATATAAATAAAATAATTCTTTGTGTTAAGAGAAAATAAAATATTTTGTTCACATAAATACCGGCAAAATAATAAAAGCGTGATTTGTTATTACAATTAAATATTATTGTCCCATCAAACTATTTGTAATGTCATCACGAATATAATTTATACGCGACGCCTTCTGATGTCTAGTTGTTTGTGATTGTGGAACAACATCAAGAAAAGTATTTGAAGGAACAAAAATCAGGATGACTATCAAACTTGTTGAATGCAACAACTTTAATGCCATCACGAATGGAAGCCAATGTTTGCATTGCCTAGTATTACAAATATTTCTTCAATTTTAATGCCAACGAAGATAATGATAACATATTAATATGTGATGTATAGAGCATTATAGTTGGTAGAAGTTTAGATAAAGAAAACCTTCAGTTTATATTTTACAAAAGAAAGCTTATATGTCACTATAAGACCTGTGAACGAAGACTATTTACAGGCATATAAAGTACAAACACAAGAAAAACGACTGTGATGTTGAGGACATATCGGGCTAATTAATTTCTTGGTAAAAGTTGCAGCGTTTTTTGAACAGCAGCCACAACAAAAGTAACTCGTTCAGAAGCCACGGCAAAAGTAATTGCGAGTTGCTTTTGCTTATCCTGTGTTTGGAACGCAATTTGTGTGGGTCCCATGGAGTTTGAAAATGTGGGTAGCTGTTAACCAAACAGCTTGAAACAATAGAACCGTAGGAAATGTGGACGCTCCTACGTAACCAAACAGGTTGTAAACCCGTTCTGAGTTGCGTAAATAAATCATTTTTTTCTTTTATATATATATAGCATTAAATTATTATATTCAATAGGAGACAACTATTTGACTATACATAAATATATTAGAATGCTAGAAAGAATAGAAAGCTCGTCCTGTGGTCAAAAGTCGAATCGGACCCAATCCAAGGTGGGCTGAGATGAAGAAGGTGAGAAACCCGACCTGACCCAATGGAAATTGGAATGGAGCTTTTTATTTTATTTTATTTTGTTACTAACCTTTCTTTCCATAATCCTAGCCTTGCATGGATCCATGAGATCACTGGTTGCCAGGTTGATATTCTTCTGGGGTTGGCTCCTAAAAGAATGTGTAATTACCTGATATTCCCTTTTTACAGTGGACTGTATTAGCCATACTGTTGTAAAATCATCATCCAGGTTAATTCCTACTAGGGAGCTTTTATAGAAGTTTCCTTGCAACCTCGATGCTAGCTCAAACCATCTCAAAATCCTCTCTATATGGATCAAAGATTTGCAGTCATTTGGAACAAAAACAAGAGTATCATTTGTGTACTGTAAATGGGTGAGATAGTCTCTATAACCATAATCAATGCCCTTGAAATAACAGTTCTTCTGCTGCTAATATCAAATAGAGAGGGTGATCATCTTGATGTAATCCATGCTCAACTCCAATTTCGTGACTTGGAGAGCCATTAATGGAAATGGAAAGATATGAACTTGAAATGCGTTCATGTATAAGAGATCTCTGTTTATTTTTTTGGCCAATACCCATGCATGTCATCATTTTTTCAAAGTATTTCTCGAAGACGGAATCAAAAGCTTCAACTTTCACAATGTACCCGTCAGGCCGTCACGACCACTTCTCTTTAATCCCATGAACCACTTCATTCGCAATCATAAAACCATCTTCTTACTTCCTTCATTCAAATTTCAAACATCATGTTCTAGCTAATTAGATTCATCTGAAGAAAGATACTTGAAACTCGTAACTCCTATATAACCCTCTCAGCATGAGCTTTGGTGAAGAGTCTTGAGAAAAAGGAAACAGCAGCAACTTTAATATCATGTGGAGAAGAGTGATTGATTCCATCATGATTAATCCTTGTAATGGTATTTCGACCTTTCCTAATGCTTGCTGCAAGATGCAAAAATCTAGTGTTTCTATATTTTAATTTGAACCAGTTCTATCTGGACTTTTGTCTCCATATTGCTTCCACAACATTTATTCACCTCTCCATAGTGATCCCCAAGCTATCACTCATTTTTAGAAAATTAATCGAGAATTACAAAAATCGAACACCCTAAGTGGATGCATCATATGGCTAGGCATCTCCCTGTTGTAGTTAATTTTAATGAAGGGGAGAAATGATCATTTTCTTCTCACGGTTCCATGATAGGCACAACTTGGTTGAAACCCTTTTACTGAATGGTGACGCTGCTATGACTGTGACGAGAAATAGAGATGATGGTCTCGACTGGTCACACAACTGTTGTTTCTGAGATTTGATTGATTAGAGAAATGGCGTCCACAGCGAGGAAGCAAGAGACGAGTTCGAAATGCTTCTCTAATGGGACTGACTCCACTTTATTATCAGAGAATTGAAGCAAGAGGGTGAACGAATGACGGAAAAGTTGGAAGAGAGAATCTCAATCAAGTAAACCAACCACTTATTGCTATAAATAATACTAATCTTTGTATACTACTAGTAGTCCAATTTATTTATTTGTTTATGGGTTTGACAAACGCTAGTCAATGGTTTTCTCAGTTGTCGTCACTCACTCTTACTCGCTTATCTTCTTCATCTTCTCACTCTTTCAGCCTCTTCAACAGAAACTACACACAAAGGAAAGTCATCACTAACTTCTCTCCTAAAAGACAGCTACAGCGGCCTACTTTCAAAACCATGGCTTCTTCAACACAGGTAGCTGATGCAACAGCCAAACAAGACAAAATCACTGCCCCTTACGGCTCATGGAAATCCCCAATCACCGCAGACGTCGTCTCTGGCGCTTCCAAACGACTCGGCGGAATCGCCGTTGACGACCACGGTCACCTCTTCTGGGTCGAATCCCGCCCCTCTGAATCTGGGTACACTCGTAACCCTTGCACAAAATATACTTAACTGTTTTCAGTTTTCTCGTCTCGTGACTTGATTTTGGATGGTATTATGGTAATTTGATCAGGCGAGCGGTTCTTGTGAGAGAAGCCGACAAACCGGGAGAAGAACCCACCGATATTACACCGAAAGAATTTGCGGTGAGAACAACGGCTCAAGAGTATGGTGGTGGCGCATTCACGATATCAGGAGATACTGTCATTTACTCTAATTACAAGGATCAGCGGCTTTACAAGCAGTCAATCAAATCCAAAGGTCGAATGAGCTATTACTTACTCATCAACTGCTACTTTTCACTTTTTTTTTTTTTCAATTTGTTGATAGTCCATGCAGTAGATTCTTCTCCTGTGCCGCTTACACCGGACTATGGCGGTCCCGTGGTTTCTTATGCTGACGGGGTCTTTGATTTGCGCTTCAATCGTTTTGTTACTGTGATGGAAGGTAGATAGATCCTCATGATCTCTGTTTATTTAGGGTTTGGATTAGAAAGAATTTTTTTTGATGAATTTATGATTTTCTTGATAGATCGTCGCGTCAGTAGTACAAATTCAACCACAACAATTGTTGCTGTAGGCCTTAGTGACAAGAGTATCGAAGGTATAAACTTGTTGGAAAAAGATTTATGGACTTAGAGTAAGAATTTTCTGTTTTTTTAACTTGGTTTTTCAGAATTATCCAAATGCTTTTGTTCTCGAAATATTAGCTGTTTTACTATTTGATTCTTGGTCGTATGTTGAGGAAATGACCTTTTTTTGGATATTTTGACTTCAGAGCCAAAAGTATTAGTAAGTGGCAATGATTTCTATGCATTCCCACGCATAGACCCCAAAGGCGAACGGATAGCGTGGATAGAATGGGGCCACCCTAATATGCCATGGGATAAAACAGAGCTCTGGGTCGGCTATATTTCTGAAAATGGGTAAGCATAATTTGTCAATGATTGCATTTCAAGAATTTCCTTTGGCAGTAGTTGTCAAATTTGGTTTTCTTGCTGCTGATATACGATATTCAGCACCATTCTGCTTTCTTTTCAATAAAACTATCAACGCTTTAACTTGTTCGAAGATCAGCAATTTATCACAAGGTGCTATTCTTAAATCAGTACCATGTGACTCATCATCACCTTGCTTTTGTTATATGCTATTTGGTGCATGAATATGGTTTTCTTTGCTATAAAAACAACCTGCTTAACTTCAGGAGTTTAAATTTGTGTCAAAACAAACTTTTCAGGTCACCATTCTCTAGGACAGACAATCACTTGATACTACATTCTGCGCTGAATTTAGTTCTCAGTTATCATAATGCAGATAAATAATACACAGGACCACTTGATGCCGCTTATTCCTCTTAATTTTCTCATGCAGAGATGTTCACAATCGCATTTGTGTTGCTGGTTGTGATCCTACCCTTGTGGAGTCTCCAACTGAGCCCAAGTGGTCCTCCAAAGGTACTATATTTTGTCGGTTTTATCATGGAACTTCACATATATGATGTAACTCGGCTGGGGAGCAAATTCTCTGGGATAAATTTGCTGTTGGGGGAAGCTTCTGTCTGCAACATGTACTTAAAAGAAAAAACATGTGGTATGTTTGTTCTGAGAATATTGATTAGGTCAACAAGGTTTATGTTCTGAAAGTGGCCTCTGGATTGGTTACCTGCACATCAATGCTCAAATTATATTCCCGAGACATAGTCCTGAAACCTAGTTTGGAGTTGAGCCTTGTGCTTGATTCCCTTGGAAGCTACTGCCATTTGTATTACATATTTAACATTTTAGCCATGCATGTATGACATTCAGCTATTTTGTCCTATCAGAATTTTTGTAGCTTCAAGTTATTGCATATATTGATTTTTTCATTTGCATTGCTACAGGTGAACTATTTTTCATCACTGATAGAAAAAGTGGGTTTTGGAATCTATATAAATGGGTAAGTTCTATAATTGGGCAGTTGTTTGATGCTATGGTACACCCTTTTCTCTATGTAATCTTCTTTATGTGAAAACAAAATTTTAATTGATTATGCTTCTTAAAGAGAGAAAATTCACATGCAGGACAAAGGATTCATGCATGCTTTGACCACATTTTCAATCATACTCATTTTCATGAGATTAAAAATAAAACAATCGTAAGCAGGATTATGGAAGCATTACATTCTATGTTGAAGTGCTTGGACCCTGTGCTTCTTGTGCATTACAACCATTTCTTCGGCGTAACTATCTGCTGAACTGATTATCCTTTCTCTTTGGACGACAGATTGAATCTGTCAATGAGGTGCAAGCAATTTATTCCCTGGATGCTGAGTTCTCGACGCCATTGTGGGTTTTTGGCATCAATTCCTATGAGCTTATTCAGAACAATGAAGGAAAGAACTTAATAGCTTGCTCTTACAGGTAAACCTTAAAAAGTCAATAGCTTTGCTTTCTTTGCTTTATGCATCTGCTTTGGTTTTTTTCTTACCGAAAAACCTTGTTTCTTTGGAAATTTTTTGTGAGCTTCCACTTGCAAACCAAACTTCATTGTGATCAAACTATTGGAATGTTTGGTTTCAGGCAGAATGGAAGATCATTTCTTGGTATTCTGGATGATGTTCAAAGCTCATTATCTCTACTTGATATTCCTTTCACAGACATCGATCATATGGTACTTCCTCAAATCTTATTCTCTCCAATCTGTAGTTTGAATGAAAAGCCCTTAGCTCGGACATTAAAGATGATCTATCTAAGCTGTGCATCTTTGCCCATGCAGACTTCATGGAACCGTTGCTTATATGTTGAGGGAGCATCTGCAATTCATCCATCATCAGTGGCTAAGGTGCTACAGGATGTTCTACTCTGAACCACTTTCCTTATTCACCAGGAGCTGGTGATTTTAGTTTTACAAGATTGTATTCGTCAATATCAGCTATCCTTTCTGTCTTTTCAGGTGAACTTAGATGACTATGGATCCAAAGTTGTTGATTTCAAGATTATTTGGTCATCTTCACCTGATAGTTTGAAGTACGAGTCATACTTCAGCTTGCCTGAGTTAATTGAATTCCCAACAGAAGTTCCTGGCCAAAATGCCTATGCATATTTTTATCCACCTTCAAATCCCATTTACCAAGCTAGTCAAGAAGAAAAGCCTCCATTATTGTTGAAAAGCCATGGTGCGTGCCCTTGGTTGTATGTTAATGTTTACTGTTATCAATTGATGAAAAATGAAGGAAAAGATTTCTGAAGTGACCACTGTGATGTGATTTCGAGTATTTTTATTCGACAGTTATGCAATTGAGTTCAAGATATCTCGTCATTATAAAAATGCCATATTTTGCATTTCATTTTCGATAAACAATACAAAGTAATCTTGATTGGATTAGTATTCAAAAGTTTGAGTTAAAGAGATTTTTTTTATAATAGATATCAAGCATTTATAATAAATGTCAAGCATAAAGTGTAAGCCATATTAATAAATTGGTAGTACTTTTCAATAAAATGATTCAGAGAAACTTGTCGTAGTTGGAAAAAGTGTCTGATTGCTGAACTTGTTTGATGGTACATATTTTAATTTATGCTTTCTTTTGAATAAATTGGTTTGCTTTAATATTTTTTTAAAAATTATTGACCCATGGCATCTGAATTTTTTCAGGAGGGCCTACAAGCGAGACACGTGGAATCTTAAACTTGAGCGTCCAGTACTGGACCAGTCGTGGTTGGGCAGTTGTGGACGTGAACTACGGTGGAAGCACTGGTTTGTCCTTCTCCTTCATTTCTATTCCATCTTAATCATAATTGGCATAAATAGAAAGAACTGTCCTGGTTTTCTGATTCAAAGTGGAGGTCGTGCTTGACCCCTAGAGTTTTTAAATTTGGTGTCGTTTCACAAGTTACTTGGCTGCCATTGCACCTCTACTTTGATAATTATCTTATGGAAAAAAGTATGGAATCTGGGCTTGTTTTGCAGTTGTGCTTATTTGTTGGATAAAAATGTTAACATTTATATGTGGTGATATCTTTATACTAAACATTTTATGGGCATCAATTTTGAAGGTTATGGTAGAGAATATAGAGAACGCTTGTTGAATAAATGGGGAATTGTGGATGTCAATGACTGTTGCAGTTGTGGTAAATTTTTGGTAATGCTTATACTTCTGTAATTGCTTTGCATGTTCTACTGGATACACATGCTATAATAATATTTTCAAAGTTATGCTAACGTGCATATTTTTTCATCTAGGTGGACAATGGAAAGGTAGACAGGGAACGGCTATGTATAACTGGAGGTTCTGCTGGTGGCTATACAACCTTAGCTGCTCTTGCTTTTAAAGAAACATTTAAAGCTGGAGCTTCCTTATATGGTGTGAGTGCTTCATCCTAAATTTAGTTCCAAATTAGTTTCCCAATTGACTTTAGTGTATGGTCAATGATATTGTGAATTTGGTTGTTGCCTTGATTGTTTTATGTTCTTATTTGAATTCACAAGATGGTAAAGCCCATTAAAATGGATCTGGAAATAATCCATGGATTCATTTTTCTCCAGATATTACAGTTTTTATAGTATTCCACTGCATTTTCAGTAAAACACTGCTTTATTCCGTTCTCACAATGCACCATCTAAACAATGCCCTCAAAATGGGTTTGTTTGTCCATCAATTTTTATGTCAAGAAGCAGGGTGCCTTTTGCTGAATGACCAAATCTTGTTGAACATGAGTTTCATTTTTCAGTCCTCGTTAACAACTTAGAACCCTGGCCATCATGTTAGGTTAGTCTTGTTGAAAATTGAGAGTAGGCTTCATATTTGAAAACTTCAGCACCTTGCTAAAGGGGAGCATATGGCGATGAATTTGAGGAAGATTTAGTGCATTTGTATATCTGAACTGGGTTGCATGGATTGAATCTTGATTTTAAATGTACAACGGCTCCCTTTGAGGGTAACCTATTAAATTCTGATCTATGAAAATAAGAGTAGAAGATTTCCGCAATCTCATTGTGTGGCAATTTAAAGATACATTTGAAGTTCTCTGGCTTGTGTGTCTGCTGAATTGTTCATTTTTTTTTCTGTTTTTCTCCTATTGCTGCTCTTGCCATGACCATGAATGACATTTTAATTTCTGTGGTTTTCATATGATTTAAATTGATAGATCAATCATACTGATTACTAATTAAAGAATTACAAAGAATGCAAGGCCTAACAAGGAGTTTCATAATGAACAGGTGGCTGACTTGAGCATGTTGAGAGCAGAAACTCACAAATTTGAGTCTCATTACATTGATAATCTTGTTGGTAAATTGCACAAACACATCTCATTTATACAGTATTTTTATGCTCCTTTTATTTCATCTAGTGGTGTGGCAATCCTTTTCTGATTGCAGGTACTGAAGAGGATTACTTTGAGAGGTCTCCTATCAATTTTGTTGATAGGTTTTCTTGCCCCATCATTCTATTCCAAGGATTGGATGACAAGGTACAGATACCACAAATTTTTCTGTGTTCTTTGGGTTATAAGAATGATAATCAAGGGTATCAATAAGCTTCAGGCCAGGAACCAGAGACATGTTGCTAAAATGCTGGGAATGAGGGTGAATGATCGCATCCATCATGCTATCTTGCTGTTATAGACTGATTGTTTGTTAATGGTGTTGCTTCTAAAACTTAAAACTGAAAAAAATTTTGCTAGTATCTATTTTATATGGCAGAGCTAATCTATAGTGACAAATTTTGGGGTTTAAATAAAGTGTGACTTGGAATTTTATTATTTGATTCAATTGTATTTCCTTCCATCTTGGTTCAAGGTCAACTTTAACCCTAATTTAGATTGCTGTCCATGGCGACTTACATCGTGTGGTTAGGTTGAATAATCATCTTGAAAGAGCCGTGGTGCAGAAATTTGAACTTTTGCATCTTCAATCTATTTGCTGCCCTAACAATGATGTCACCATTCTACTAGCATCCTGTAATTTCCTTTATCGGCTTCTTAATATGGCAACTATTATTTTCTGTTGGGAACTTTGCCAGTGCTAATAGATAGATGAATCATCAGAATAACAGAGGATATCTATATGAAGGTACTGGTGTGTTGCATTAAAAAAACACGTTACATATCATTGGTTGCAAAATGTAAAATATGTGATGCTAAAATAAACAGAAAGGGGTCCATGTAGCTGCTGTGCCTCTGCCCTTCTTAATCAATGGGGCAGCAGGGTGGCATCTACTAGAAAAGATATTACTGTAAATCTAAATGCTAGGAAACAGCGAAGCTTTCAGCATATCAATGACAACTGAGTTCAGATATCTCTGCATGGTGTAGGTTGTGCCCCCTGATCAGGCTCGTAAAATCTACCTGGCATTGAAGAAAAAAGGTTTGCCAGTAGCTCTTGTGGAGTATGAAGGAGAGCAGCATGGTTTCCGGAAGGTATATTCTAATGTTACAGTTCATTTAGCTACAACATTTGTAATGGATATGGATATGATACATCAGGTTTGATCTTTGATTATGTGCAGGCCGAGAACATTAAGTTTACACTGGAACAACAGATGCTGTTTTTTGCCCGCTTGGTTGGACGCTTTACCGTGGCAGATGAGATTGATCCAATTAGGATTGATAACCTTGACTAAACATATGGTATGATAGCGTGTGAGTGCAATCATGGGCTTGGGAAAAACCATTTGATGCCATCTGATCAAAGCAATCGATTTTCTGAATTTCAGGAACTTTGTGGACTCTTGTCAGTGGACAACACTGAAATGAGCTTGAAGGTTGGAAGCCCATGGAATATGACGAGCATATGGAGTACCTTCCTCCACTTTGGTACTGAAATGGGAACATGAAAAAATGACTTCTTATTTGCTCTTCCCCTTTACTCCTCCATACATCAGTTGTATTTCATATATATCAGAACATGCACCTGTAAACCCTTTGATTTCATATGATGTCTCTCTGCTTCAGTTCTCTGAAGACAATAGAAAGACTAGTTACGAATCTTTTCTGTTTAAAACCTTTACAAAAGGGGGTACGTGGTTGTCTAAATGTGAATTTGCATGCTGTAGTCGTTTAGGATATAAGGGGGGGGATCATGAAGGTTTTCTATTATCTGCACCTGTTGAACATGTAATAACATAGTCAGCTTGCATATTTGAGTGATTCTGGATCAAAGTGCTTACATCCCACCAAATTCAGGATAAATTTGGTCATCTTGAGTTGAAATATATTGTTATTGATGGTTAGTTGACTAGATTTTAGGAGTTGCATTACTGCTTTTACATCTCTGTTGGTGCTAGTTCGTTGGTGGAAAACAGTCCTCCTTAGGTTGCATTGCCTGCGATCGTAGGAGAGTGATCATCAAGGATTAGAAAATCAATTGTGGCTATGAAGTCTAGAAGTTGACAATGTCAGTTTGTGTACCTTTGCTGGGTTATTTGTTTTTCTTCGCAGATAATGAAATTAATAGCAATTCAATAGTGTCCTTACATAATAAGTCCAAAAATTGCGGGTCGAATGTCCTGTTGTAACGACAACACAAGGATATCCTTCGATTGGTTAGACGATGTGGAGGTAAAACATCTTCGTTCCTTCACGCTTGATTTGGGGCATTGTGGATTTTACTTGTACGCTTAGTTGCCTTTCCAAAATCACGCTTTTGGTTTTATTTTTTGAAATTACTTGTATTAATTTGATGAACTGATCGTATCTTAGAAGAGAGAGTTGTGAGGAAATGTGTGGGATAACAAGGTGGCAAAAATTCTTATCCAATCGGCATTCATAAAAACGAGACATGAGCTCTTGATCGTGTACGTAGTAGTTCCAATATTTGCAATCATGCTTTTATTACAATTGTAAAGAATCGAAAGAAAAACAAAGAATTGATATGGCACTAGGTTATCAATGAAAGACCGATCAGAATTCAGCAGGAACTTTCATTGATGAGCTATATGTCGATTTCCTGTGCCAGTTCTACACTTGTTACAATATTAACAACGTAACTAAAGGAAAACGTTACTCCTGGAGAAGGAAGTATCACCTTTTGATTAACGCGTAGAGGTTGCAAAGCCGTTGCCAGGGGCATGAGGGGCTGGGTTGAAGGCCAATCTCCCAAAAAAACCTTGTTTGTACGGCAAGAAAGTCTTCTTCTTCAAATTCTCAGATGCTGCTTTATTCACTGTGTAATGTAACTCGTGTGCCGACACTGGACCTTTTCTCCTTGAAGACGCTGAACCTGAACTGTCAGTGGACAAGAAGCTCGGTTCTTTGCCATCTTCATGTTTTTTGAACAAACCTGAGTACTTCCTGAGACGATCCTTGTCATGCGCATGTCCCTCAGATGCGCTTCTAAATAGCAGAAAATCTCTCAGCCTCCACTTCCTTGAAGAACTCTTTGAAGAAGAAGAAGAAGAAGAAGAAGAATTAGATGATACTAAGACTTTTGGATTTTCTGCTGATTGGTTGGTGATTTTATCTAGCTGTTTCTCTTCTTCCCATGGATATTCGGATGCTCTAAATAGAGTCAGTGATGCTCTACGGCTTGAACTGGATGTTAACCCTGAAACTTTCTCTACCTGTCTTCCTTTTTCATTTTGATCTGTTCTCTTTCGGCTATTTTCAACTGCAGTTGCAAATGGATCTGAGTCTTTCTTTTTTCTTGGCGAGAAAGCTTCACGTATCATCCTTTTCCCCTTCTGTATCGGAGATCTTGGTGAGGAAAGTGGGCTTATCTGGGTAAAACCCTCGCCTTGTAATCTAGGCGGAGGCTTCAGGGGGCGGATTTTGCCTCCATCAAAAAGTTCATCTGCTGAGAGTGATGTCTTTTCTAGTTCAACACAGAAATCAAAAGCAAAATCATCTTCACTATTGGTGTTGGCTGTTGCCCGTGGTGATTTAGGTGTGCCACGCCTTTCATCCCAATGAAAAGTAAACCCGGTTCTTTCTTCATTACTATCAATCAAGCTGTCGAAATAACTATAAAACTCAGCCACACGTGAAGGACTTGTTGGAGCGCTGAAGGTGCAATCCCCAAACCGTTTCGGTGTAGATGGAGCAGTCAAGAATGGCGAAGTTCGAGCCTCGTTGAAGTCGAAATCCATGCCCGGTGCTGGTACTATAACTTGTAGTTTTAACATGTTTCTTTCTGTACTTGCTTTCGAGTTTTATAAGTGTTTGTTTGAGAGAGAAAGAGATGTAGATCAGACAGGTTGATGTTTGATGAGGAGGTAATAAATATAAAGTGAAGGAGAGGGGATAGGAACCCAAGGAAGGGAGATGGTTGGCTATATGAAGTCATAAAATAGGAGCCGACTTTTAATACTTAAGCCATTTTCATGTCATTTTCAGGGAATATACGGCACTGTTAGAAACATGAACAATATTAATATTTCAATTTTTTTGAAAAAAAATAGTTTTCAATTGTTTTTCAAATGAAGAAAAAACATCAACAATACATTTTTCTCTTTTTTATATACTAATACTTTTTAGTTATGTAAAATATTAAAATCATTTTTTTTATATTTTCATATTAAAGTAGTATTGTAAATTTATTTTTTATTATAAATTTAATATAAGCATTTTTTTTAGTTGACAATATAAGTTTTTCATGATAATTCTTAATCTTAATAAAATAAAATTAATATTCCACAATCATATTATCACAAATACATAATATTAAGATAACTATATATTATAAATTATGGTTTTGGTTTTTTTATGAAAATTGATATAATCTTGAAGTATTTTTAATTTCTTGATGAAAAAATATTTTTTATTTTTAATAAAAAAACATGTTTTTTTTAATTTTTTATTGAAAAAAACTATTTCCTATTATTGAACATACCTTATATTATTTGCACATGAAAATATAAAGGGGGTGTTGTTTGGTATTTTTTTTTTAATGTGGATATTTAGAACAACTTGTATATATTTTAATTAATCTTAATATTATGTATTTTAAAATTAATAATTATATAAATTTTCAGTGACTGTTTAATATTTTCAGTGACTGTTTGATTAGTAGGTGAAGATGTAGCGTGTTATGGCAAGCCATCGAGCCACGTATGGGTGAATTTTCCATGAAGTTAGGGGGTGAAATGTTGAAGTTCATAATCAGATTAGATTGTGAAAACATGAAAGTCA
>Ga0325414_1004721_pt1 | contig 14297 bp, 5 predicted proteins | sample PopdelMetagenome_8_FD_206183 | JGI IMG/M metagenome (GOLD analysis project Ga0325414, IMG submission 206183) | Populus deltoides microbial communities from Bellville, Georgia, United States - Leaf-PdKOR-R3 | ecosystem: Host-associated > Plants > Phyllosphere > Phylloplane/Leaf | place: USA...
AGATTACCTTGACGTGCCTCCTGGAGAGGAGCCAGATTTCTTATGCTTTTTTGAAGAGGCTTTTGAACCCTTTTTCTTTTTCTCTAGAGAGTCTCTAGCCTTAATTGCTAACTGATTAACAGTTTCGTTTTCGGTGGAATTCAGGGTTTGAGGGGTTGTCAGGATAGTTGATGTTGACTCCTTATCGGTTTGTTCCCCATCTGTATCCAATCTGTCCATAGTTGATGTTGACTCCTTATCGGTATGATGTCTTCGTTACAGCACAAGGTAATTTCAAGCATTACAAGTAATTTAAAAACATAATAAAGCAATATCAACGTTACATTTCATTCTTGGACCAAAAGAGCATAATTCTTTCGTTTCTCCCTACTTACATAAATACCACCCTTAATAATTCATCAATTATCATGGCTAATTACAAAACTCAAACACGGTCATCCATCTCGAATTCCTTTAGCCAAACTAATGTTATTCTCTCTGTTTGAAGCATAATCATCGTAGTTCTTTCATATACTTTAGTATATACAAAACGTAGTACATATGAACGCATCAGTTCTTAAAACTAACTTATAACACTCAAATCCGATTATCCTTTTAGGACGCCATTAGCCGAGGCCAATCATTTATTCATCCTGGTCTCCACTTAGGATATTATTGGCCTAAGCTAGTCATTTATATAATTACTCACCCCGGTCATCCACTTAGGATGCTATTAGCCAAAGCTTATCATTTATCCACCCCGGTCATCCACTTAGGATACCATTAGCCGAAACTAATCATTGATTCATCCCGGTCATCCACTTAGGATGCCATTAGCCGAAGCTAATCATTAACCAATCAAACGTTCCAGAGGTAGTTTATGAAATCACTATAACATGATAATATCCTTTGAAATGTTCATTGATTAGTACTTAAAAGTGCATTTTTATCAAGGTTTTATATCATCATTTTGCACTTGAAGTATCAATAACTCCTTAACTAGAGCATGTTTTATAATAACATGTCTAATAATATAAGATACCTTAAATTTATGGTAAATTTTCATCTTAAATGCAGGCCTATCACATAAATCAAAGGATTGATTGATGAGTTCAACTACTAAAATTAAGAACACAAAGAGAGGGTTAAGCTTAGAAAAGAGATGATGGTTCAGTCCAAACTGGAACATTGTTCAGTCATTGTATCATATCTGAAGCTGTAGATCTTGGATTTCAATTTGGTTTATATGGATAGAAAGCTAAGACATAGGCCTAAAATATTCATGTAGAGTCTAAGACTCAATTCTGCTATTTGAAAGTCCAAATCTTAGCAACAACGGAGAAGTCAGAATCTGTCATGCAGCCCGGACATTGTTCAGTGTTCAGCCCATATCTCGAGTTCTAGAAGTCCAAATGCACCGATTCTTTTTTTATTGGAAAGCTGAGACAATTTTCTAGAACTTTCATAGGAAAACCTGTTCAAATTCAGACGTTAGCAATGACATTTTGTTTAGACAAGAAGATAAGGATTGTCACCAAGTCAAGATGTGGCCACCCACTCAACAATTAGTCATCAAATCAATAGTTCTGAATTTTGGCCTATAAAAGGAGGCATTTGCCATGCATTTAGGCATCTTGGTTCTCAGATCAAGATCATGTTCTTGCTCTCTTTATATTTTTGTAATGCTTAAGTTTTGTTTATAATAATCTCTTGTTATGCATTTCATTTCCTTTCCTTTACTTAGTTAACTTATATCTATGTTCTTACACTAATGGTGTAAGAATAAGTATAGTATAAACTCAACATGGACTTTAATGTTTGATACTAACATGTTTTGTATTTGTTATCTTGTTCACTTTTAATACTTTGCTTGTTAAATGGTTAATCTAGATTTATGTTGTATAACCCTTTGTACAACAAATACTTGACACTTTCATAGCCCAACCGTATGGTATAACCGACACCTGTGCTAAGAAAGGAACTTGATTTGTTGTTAACATAAGTTATAATCATGAATACCTGACAACATTTACAAGTATTACCATTATTCGAATAAGATAACTAATGTACTGATGTTAACAATTTATAATCCGATTGGAACCTCCTTTGTGTGTGGTTTCCAGTTGAGTAATAAAAAGAGTTTATATTGTACTTGTTTGAAATACCATTAGTGGATCCTCTAACCTTGACAATTATTTTATCCTTGTTTAATTCTTATATCAATATCACATCTCAAAGCTCTCTTCAACTCCTTTTTTGTTATTATCTATTTCTTTATTTGTAGTTTATATAGTTAACCTCCTTGTGGTTCGACCCTGGTCTTGCCGGGTTATTTATTACTTCGACACTCCTACACTTGGGAGAAGACATCAACTCTTTGGTCGTGTCACTCATTCAAACGATTCATAAAAATTTGACATTCACTATAACATAATAGAAGATCCTTCGTAATACTTGCACAGACATTCCATAATAGTTTGGCGTTTAGTATAACACAATAATAGTTTCCTTATAGCACTCAAACAAGCATTCTGTAACAATTTAGTGTTCTGCATAACACAACAATAATTCCTTCGCAATACTCATACAAACATTTGTGACAATTAACATTCAATATAATACAATGATAGATCATTCGTAATGCTTATATGACTCTTTGTGATAATTAATGTTCAGTATAATACGGAAATAGATCCTTTGTAATACTCATATAAGTATTCGTAATGATTTAGCATTTTGCATAACACAACAATAACTCCTTCGCAATATTCATATAAACATTCGTGACAATTTAAATTCAGTATAATACAATGATAGATCCTTTTAAAACACTTATACGATCATTCATGCCAGTTTAGCATTCCATATAGCACAACAATAGATCCTTCATAATAAATTCACTTCAGAAACTCATGTTACGCTAGAAAGGGTGGAAATCACCTACTTGTTCCACTCGTTGGGTGTCCTTGTCTTGACGAAGGTCCAATCCCAGTCGCACCACCCAAAATATCGATGGCCACAAATCAGTACATTCGTATTCAGTAATTGCACTCTTCACCGTGCATGTCTCAAGTATACACAAGTTCATATTCAAGTGTTCCACATATTACAACCATATAATGCAATCATTTCAATCATTGGACCCATTCAAATACTTAACTCTGTTTCAGAAGTTAGTTAGTGAAAGTTGGTTCCCTAATTATGCAGATTCGTCAGCGGACTAATTCGCTGAAACACAAAATCGTCAGCGAACTGATTCACTGGTGACACCTCAATTTGACAGTGAAAATGAATTCGCTGCAGACACCATAATTCGGCAGCGAAAACTAATTCTCTGATGACAACACAATTCGGCAACGAACACTGATTCACTGCGAACAACACAATTCAACAGTGAACACTGATTCATTACAAAATTCACAATTTTGGCAGCGAACACTTGTTCGCTGCACACAACACAATTTCAGTAGCGAACACTGATTCACTGTAGACAACACAATTTCGGCAGTGAACGTTGCTTAGCTGTAGACAACACAATTTCAGCAGCGATCACTAGTTAGCTGTAGACAACACAATTCGGCAATGAACACCGATTCGCTGCGAATAACATAATTTCGACGGCGAACACTAGTTCGCTGTTGACAACATAATTTCAACAGCAAACACTGATTTGCTGCGGACAACACAATTTCGGCAACAAGACAACCCAATTTCAGGCATGAACACATGCCTTTCAGTTCTAGCATTACCTTTATTCTTAAAACTCAGCAGAATCACACAATTTCAAGCATGAACACATGCATTTCAGTTCCAGCATTGCATTTATATATAACACATTTCCACATAATTTTGTCAAAGATTTATTACAAAAATTACATCACATTTGCATGTACGATTTTGTTTCTGGCAAGGTCATCCCTCAAGCATTTGGCCACCTAAACTCCCGGTTTGTCTAGCCACCATTATGGCAGGCCAACTAACTAGATTTGCATCTGCAAAATCATCCATCCTTCCCATATTGTCTATTCTGGTTATAGGTCCCTCATTCAGCCCCTTTATTGTCTTTCTTTTTGCTTAGTTTTTTCCCTTGGCAGCTAGTTTAAAATCTTGGCCAATCCCTCATAGTTTTTCTTCTCCCTTCGGTTTCGAGGCTTGAGAACAGGTGAAGAGAAGATTTGGTTCATATCGTACTGTTTTTAGTAGTTTTAGGAAGGAATTTAACAAGTTTTTCTCCCCCTTCTGAGTATGTTTTCTGCTTCTTATTCCTCTCTTGTTTTGGTTTTCCTTCCCTCCTTCTCTAGGTGTACTAGTCGGCCTGTTACACATCCTCTTTTTTCATGGTTTCAGCCATATTTAGCACTCATTAACTCTCATTTCCTCTCTAAGGTTCAAGAGGAATACATATAGCTGGATTATGTGTTTTTCTCTAAACAGAAGGAAAGGTCTGCTGCAGCTGTTGGGTCAGTTTTGGGAAGAGGAGCTTGTTTTTCAGAATCGATCACCTTCTCTCTTCTTCTCAACTCTCTACTCACTCTTCACTCAAGAGAGCTTGCATGCAAGTTGTCTGGTCAGTTTTTCTTGTGGGGAGAGAGGTTTAGTTGCAGCAATGGTTGCAGCTGTTTCTGGGGAAGAGGAAGAGTCACCCTTTCTCTCTCCTTGTATTTATAGCCTCTATAAGTATGCTAGGGTGTTTGGGCACTGGACCAAGGTTGTCCTTATCCCCCTTTTAGGTTATCTTGGGCTGGTTTTTATTCTAATTCACCCCTAGGATAGGTTGATCCAACACCAATTTTTGTTGGGTTTTACAATGTCGTTGCCGATTCTGAAATCGGCAGCAAAAACTATGTCTTGTGTTATGCAATGACACAATAATGGAAAACAAAACTTGTTATTATCCTTAGAAATTTAAAGAATAAATGTCAAATCCTTTAGTGTTAGGTCCTTGAAAGGTTAGTACATGTTCCATGTGTGTTAAAGTATGATAATAATCAAGAGTTATAATCTCAACTACATAATTCCTTTAAATGTGCTTAGTTGTGTTATCTTGAGTTTGATTGGATAAAGTAAATTGTACTATGTAGTTAATAAGTTGGTAATAGGAGGAATTGAAACAAACACGCAAAAATAATGCTTGAAAATTTGTTAGGCCTATATTCGGCCATGTTGAAAAAAAAAGGAAGAGAGAGGCCTTATTCATGGGTGTGTGTGTGTGTCCTATGTAGCGGCCATATTTAAAGGAAGGAAGGAAAAATGATTTTTGTGTACTTGTGATCTTATAAAATGATAATATATGTCTCTTAGCAAGTGGAATGAGTTGAGGAAACAAATGTGTAGAAATAGAGATTTTTTCTGACACTCTTATATGGTATGTGATATGGCTAGGGGTTGAAATAAAAGAGGGAAAGTTGAATTGTGGATGTTTTATGTAAATGGAAAGGTTAATGGATTTGGATAGATTCGTGTCTTGACTTTCAAAGAGAAATCGAGTAGGAGGATGACAAAATTAGGATAAGGTTCCTTCATAGGAATTGTAGTTTTGTATGTTGACTAACTAATGAAATTGGTCTTACTCAATTTGGAGATATAGATCTCCAGTTATGGGTCACCAATCGAGATTGGGTCATGACAGACCCTATAGGGCTGTAGGTCTGATTTTTTGACAAGTATTTTTGAGTGTCTTGGGGGAAGAACTAGGTTATCCTCCCCCAAGGGACTTGTACCCCCATCTCGTAGCTTTCCAATGAGACCAATCTTACTTGAAACAGAGTCCTAGAACTCTAGATATAATCAAATATCTGAGGAGAGGTCGAAATGCGACCTCTGCTGGTAGATTTGGAAAGTCGCTAAAGCGACTATCTAGACACGTTAAGGGTGAAAATTGGATCTTTTCCCTTCGAGGAACATGTGATATTACATCTTATCTTCCAAAAGAAATGAGTCATGCTCGAAATTGAAATTTGTAATGATAACTATGGGCAGACAAAGAATGACGATAATAATGGCTGAAATGAGAAAAACATAAAATATAAAGAAAAAGATAATTGAAAGAAAGACTTATATTCTCTTAATAGAAAGAAAGTTTGTGTAATGATGTTGTTATTTTGGATATTATCCCGAAGGTATATGTTTTCAAGATGAATGGTCTTTCATGTGAATTGCGAGGGATGAAAGTATCACTAACATAGAAAATATAAGAAGTGTGATATCTAGCAGCATACATTTAGTATATGTTAGGATCCCGGGTAAGGGGATCGCCATGCATCGATGCCTATGGGGCATGGACTAGCATATATTTTAGTGGATGTTAGGATCCCGAATAAGAGGATCACCGTGCATTGATGCCTATGGGGCATAGACTAGCATACATTTTAGTGTATATTAGGATCTTGGGTAAGGGGATCACCATACATCGATGCCTATAGGGCATGGACTAGCATACATTTAGTGTATGTTAGGATCCCGGGTAAGGGGATCACCATGCATCGATGCCTATGTGGCATGGACTAGCATACATTTAGTGTATGTTAGGATCTCGAGTAAGGATATCGTCATGCATTGGCCAGCATACAATTAGTATATACTAGGATCCTGGGTAAGGGGATTACTGTGCATCGACTAGCATAGTCTCGAGTAAGGGGATCGTTATGCATCGACTCTTATGGGGTGATGATGATACCAGTGAAACTGGTATCAGCAATGTGTTAGGCAAAAATAGTTATGGTTGAATAGAAGTTGAAAATGGAAGATGAAATAGTTTTAGTAGTTGAATAAGAAAGAGTTCCAATGGAAACAAAAGGAGAGAAGTGAATAGAATAGGAATACATGTTGCCTTTTTTAAATTGTTAGATATTTGTGTTGCTATACTTATTGTGATATTCATATTTCAATAATGTATTTTTTTCCAGGACCATCGCATGCACAACAGGTGTAGATCCTAGCTTTTGTTCACCTTTTGTTATCTAGTTATAGGGAGTATATCCTTGTATTTTGTAATATTAAAACATTTATATAAGTTAATTTGTATAGTTAATGTTTAAACTTGAATAAATGAACTTAACTCTGAAATTCATATAATCATGTTCCATGTATGCATGTTTATCTCATTTATTCCTCTATAATAATATTTGTTGTTCTATATATGATATAAATATTGTGATTGTGATGATGATAATGTTTGTGGGATTGAGACCAAGAACGATTGGGTCGTGATTGGGTTATGAAATGTGTGGGATATTAGAAGTGTATATAAGTTATATGTTAATAACTTGGGACCTCCCTATATAGGAGGGACTCTACAAAATTTAAGTGGACTTTTATATGAAAACTATATAAAAAAAAATTACCATGTTTTCCATCTGATATGTGATTGGTGTTTTATCCTTGAAAAGGGGATGTTACACGTAGGATGTCCTTATCCGGTTGCGGATTCGATCCCGATCGTACCACCTACCACATCAATGGGCAAATCAATACATTTGCATTCGATAATCACACAACTCGTCACCATACAAATTTCAAGAAAACACATTTTCACATTCATATATTACAATCATACAATGCAATCATTTTAATCATTGATCTAGTTCTGATATGTAATCTGTTGCAAAAATTCATAAGCAAAATTGGCATTTCCTTCTATTTTACACATAATATCACTCAATTTAAAAAATTTCATCCTTCAAATTATTATTTTTACCTGGTCAGGGAGTTTTCATGATTTATCGCTAACTAATATTTCACATACTATTTTATTACTTTAGCTTCTTTAAATTTTGAATTAATCTCCTCAAAACGTTCATCCCAATTCATAAGATTTTCTCTTTAATTTATCATTTTTCAATTAATAGTTACCCAATTTAACTCAGATTTATCTATTTTTGATTGAGGGTTTACACTTTTCTTAAATGAAAGGGGTCTTTCTTTGTTAGAAGGGGGAAGGGTCATGGATTTTGTGAAAATATGTCTTTTATGGATTTTGTGAAAATATATCTTCACCTAGTATTATGGTCTCTAAAAAATCCTAACTGGTCAATAGATCTATAGTAAAGGACTAATTATGCTAGAGAGAATATATTATCACCCTAAAGCATCCTACTTGAGGTATATTGCATTGCTAGCTTGTCTATTATTCCTAATATTTTATTGTACCCGATCTACTAATGGCCTATTTATATGGGTGATATTGGGTCTACTATTGTGAGTTAAACATTTGGTTGAAGTTCAAGCCAAGCCATTTTAGAGTCTATTTTATTTTTACCACTTGTAATTATTATCTTTTTTTATAATACTTGATGAGTTAATAATTCTAAGAATGGGCACTCCTGGTCATAAACTTATGACTAATTATCGATCAAGTCATATCAATGCCACTAGGCTTATATGGGGCTCATTGAACCCAACCAAATCCTAGAAAGGGTCGATAAATGATGCTTCATTAAGGTTCATTTATCCTATAACACCCAAGTTTCACTCATAAATATTTGTTGAATGAAGATTGTATGCTTTGATCTTATTTAAGAGGATTCAATGACATGAAGGTTCCTTTTGGACAAAGTTTTAATAATAACCTTTTTGGGGTTATATTTATGTATTACATGTAATCATTTCATTTTATTTGATTACCATTTTATTTTGCTTATTTATCTTGTGGACAAAGATTGTATGCATGATGTGAACTATTTCAAAAAAACCAATACTCCTATTATTTAGTGAATATTAGGTTTAAACACCTCAATGTGCATTTTATTACTTTGAAAATGGAAAGAAAGGTGTTATCCTCTTAATATTTAAGATTATATCCCATATAGAGTCTATGTACCTTAAGCATTAAGAGTGAATAATAAAAACCATTTTGAGCTATAACTTTTGAAAACAAGGAAAAGGTTACTCCTCTTTTATACCTAAAGTAATGAATAACAAAACAAAATTTGATATATTTTTTTAAAAAAACAAAGAAGGGTTGTATTTTTTTAAGTTTTGAATATCAGCCCATTAAACCTTTTAATATAGGCCATAACCTAATAGGCATTATAAACTAGTTTCAAGGTTTATATGCGCTGAATGATTTTGATGCCTTTTAGATTGAAATCGAGAGTACACAACTCGAAAACAAACCCTGTTTTATGTAAATCCTATTTTTAAGCACCGACTTGATGTTGTAATAAGGTATAGATGGTCAGGAACACAACAAACACAATATAAGAGTTATTCTTTGAGCCAAATGCAGTTTTGAAAAATAAGAATTGGTGAATATCTAAAATAATTCTAAAAATTTTCTAGTCAATTTCTAGTATTTAAATATCAGCCTACTTATAGATCCAAATTTTATACTGAGATGTTAACCATTAATTTTCATGAATTAAAATTTTAGAGTTATTGAAATATTAGCCAAATCCTTAAGCAATTTTACAAACGTTGTGTAAATTCAAAACGACGCGAAGGAAAATCAATAATTATTTTTCTAAAACTATGCTAAAAAAATTATCTTTTTTATAAATAAATAAAAAATAATTTTTATAAGGATTGGGCTGTGTGCAACAACTATTTTTTTTAATTTTTTTAAAATATTTTAATGGTCATGTTTGGAAAAACCATATTTTTGTTCAAAACATGCCTAAGAACATGTTTGTCAAACTCGCCCTTATTCCAAAATTTATTTTATCAACACAGTGGCAAACTAAACAACGCCTTAAGTATGTGAACTAATTAGGTCGACCCGAAAACACTGGTTCAACAATGAACTAAACCAAAAAACAAGATTTAACCCAAAACTAAACTAGAACAAAGATTTAAACTGAAACAAAATAAAAAATAAAAAAAACATACAAATTTCTTAACAAAAACAGATCAAACACCAAGGAAAAAGAAGAACATGAAGAACAATGAAGAATATTTAAACTCAAACCCAACAACGTAAACATCAAATCAGACTTGATTTCAAGCAATAAAAGGCAAGGTTTGTTCACAATCAAGCATAGATCAAAGATCAAGTATCCATTTGATTTGATTATTACTCAAACATCAAGATTTTTGTCAAAATAGGTTTTGGTTCAAAATGAAAACCCTAAGATTAAAACCCACAAAAACATGTTATTGATGCATGAAAACCCTAGATTATTTACTAATGATGATATACAAACTTGCAGAAACCAAAATCAAATCAAAATGAAACCTAAAACTTGCTCTTAAGACAATGTTCTTCGGATGAACATGAAAAACATGAACCTAGGTTACCTAGAAAAACCCAGCATACACTATCAAATCTAGAAAATACATTTTAGTCCTCCAAACCAAGCTCTCTTAGCCCTAACAAACCATATTATCATAAACAAACAGGTTTGAGTAAAAAACACTAACAAATAACCTTGAATCATCAATAACATGTATAAGATTTCAACTTCCAAAACTGCGACCCTATTATAAGCCAACAAAAACATCAAAACTAAATCCAAAACTAACTCTTTAAACACTTTGAGACCCAAACTAAACTTAGGAACCAAGAACATGCATTACAAATCTTGAAAAAGCCATCAAACACCTACTTCAAAACCAAACACACAAACACCTTTTAAATATCCCAACATTAAAAAAAAACTTCAAAACAGGATTAATAAATAAAAAAACATTTTCATTCATCGATCTACATAAATGCTAAAACACAAAATAATACCAAAAAATTCAAAAACATCATTAAACATTGAAAAAGCATGAATGGGCAGGCCACATGAACTCCACTCTTTACTTTTCCATGGTTATACCTGCTCCAAGTTTGCTAGCTATAGGTTGTTACTTCCCTTCTCTTTTCTTTCCTTTATTCCCTTTCACTTTCTATTCTTTCCAAAGCTTACTATACCTTTTATCTTTGAACCTTCATATTAGGTTCTCTTTACATATTATATCTTTATGTTTTTCTCTTTTCTCCCTCCTTTTCTTTCTTTGATTTTGTAAGGGTATTTATACAATTTTTCTAAGTTTTTTTGCTAGATTGTGATGCGATCCAAGAACCAAAAGATCCATTGAAGATTCTGGTTGGTCCAGTTATAAGGCTTAGAGCCAAGAGGTTCAAAGAGGCTTTCAATGGATTTCTTCGAAATACGTGGACTAAGGTGAACTTCAAGAGGATATTAAATAATGAGGAGCAAGCCATGATTAATCTTATTCATGTTCAAGAGGGGCTTGTTGGTGGAACCAAGACCATTACACAAGGATTGAGAGAAGAAGACTAGATTCAGACAGTTTGACCTTTCGCTACCTTTTTTTTATCATAACTGGAGCTACAAGTCAAATTTTGAGGTGATTCCAGTTGGGCTGGAAACTAGACTTCCATACCTTCCAATTGTTTAAGACAAGAAAGAACCATCCATTTGAAGTTGGTTTTTTCTGTTGCCAAACAGAATGCAGAAATAACCAAACTTGTCTTATTAAATTAGTTGAGCTATTAAACTTTCTTTATTTTTTGAGGAAACACTTGTTTGGGTTTCAGACTTGTTTAATGTATTATTTAATTAGTTTCGGCTAGTTTTAGCTTGGGTTGATTATTAGGTTTATATGTGACCCAATAGGAAAACTAGGGTTTTTGGCTTGGGGTATAAATACTATTGAGAATAATTTTAAGCACACTTTCTTTTGGCTAATAATATTCTGATTTTTGCCTATGTTTGGTTGTCAATCTTGGTTCTTGATTGAACTTTTAACTCTTCAAAGAATTGACCAATCTTTTTTGTGAATTTATACTCCTTTCGCTCGTCTCCAAGTATAGGCGTTGTGATTGGGTTGGTTTATAGTCTTGTTGCCTTGGAGCATGTTTTCTATTGTGATAAGCTCATCCTATTTTCAGCAAACTTGGATTAGATAGATCTTGGGTTTGTGAATTCCATTAAATTCTGTTAGGGTTCGCATTAGTTGGTATTAGAGCAGATCTAATCACAGGTTATATCCTTCAATTTATGTCTTTTGTTTCTTGATTTTTTTTCTTGATTAGTTTCGGCCACATATATTAAAAACAATTAGGGTTCTTGCATCCTCTTGAATTGATGAACACAAAATCATAAGGTAGTGTTCTTGTTGAATTCTTGATCTTGTTGCAATATATACGTAAAAAAAAGAGTGTTCTTGATTATTTTTTTCTTGATTGCCGAATTGGTATACCAAAAAAAAGGGGCTTGATCTTGAAAATTTTGATTGTTGCCGCAAAAAAAAAAATAAAAAACAAAAGAAATTTGGTCATTGGGAATTTGTGTTGCTCTTTATCGTTTTGTTTTAGGTTTTATCATTGCTTGATTTAATTTTCAGTTTGGATAGTAAATCTCTTTAGTATTGTTGCTTCCATTCAGTTTATTTCGCGTCTTTGAATCGTCACATTACTCACACAAATTTGCATTGCTACTCATGAATTTGTCATTGTAGTTTCGTTTTGTTAGTTTCGTAAATTTCTTGCTTCTTGAGTATATATCATATTTATAAATTCACTGCGTAGTTGGTTACTTTTCTGAATTGTTGCTTAGTGATTTCAAGAACTAAAGAAAGACAATTTGAGGGGGAAAAGGTGTATTTTTATTACTAATGATTTTCGTGCAGGTTTAAAGAAAAAGAAGAAAATAATGTCTTCTAACAGTGTGTCACAAAAGAAGGGTGAAATCTTAAAAGATGGACTTTTGATAATACAACAATAGATGGAATTTATGTTTGTGAGCTAATCACTAGGATTGAGAAATTGGAGACTAAGTTTGATAGGGGACATAGTAAAAAGGGTAGAGAAGCTAGGAAGGAGGAGAGTGTTGCTAGAAACTCTGCAGATTAAGTCGAGGATGATCTTAACCGTGGTGGTGAGTTCCGTACACATAGGGGGGAGAGGTATGAGAATTGGCCAAGGAGGGGACATATTTGGCCACGTAGGGATTTTGAGTATAGAAGGAATTTTGATGATTTGGGTGATGTAGACCGAAATTTGGGTAGTATTAAGTTAAAAATCCCAGCCTTTAAGGGAAAAACTGATCTGGAACCTTACTTAGATTGTGAAAAAAAGGTGGAGATGATTTTTTATATCTATAAGTACTCTGAAGAAAAAAAAAGGTTAAGTTACTTGTAGTGGAGTTTACTGATTATGCCATGGTTTGGTGGGAGAGATTGATGGTAGAAAGAAGAAGGAATAGAGAAAGACCAATTAGCACGTGGGAAGAGTTGAAGACAATAATGAAAAAGAGGTATTGTAACGACTCGACTTTTCAAGGCCAAAATCGTTGGAGTTTTTTTTCTTTTTTAATCATCTGATTTCTGAATGTTTTTCACCATATCCTTCTTCAGGTTTATCATTGCATTCTGTTCATTAACAAGGCACAATCTATATAGGTTAACATAAATCAACTATTCCCATAGAACGGATTCACAATACACATGCCCATAATATTATATTTCCATACTCATAGGTTTACATTACATCATATCGACATACCCATAAATTCACATTCTTGTTCTAATCTCATTATCATCACGAGTTCATACAAGAGTATCGAACAACAAGTTACACAACTAGTACTTATGTTATCCTAACCTCTTGTAATTTCACAACACGACATCCACATTAGATGAATGACTCATGTATATTCATACACATCATATCAACTTGTTCGTGCATTCACATCCATGTTTCATTTCAATTTTTCATTACTAGTTCTTACAAAAAGGGTCAGACGACTGATTGAGTGATTAACATGTCCATTCATGCAAAACTCATATCACCCATAACATGCAAATATATAGTTCTTTTCAAAACATATGAGCCATGAAATGAATTTTCTTATCCATTATAGGCAATTTAAGAAAACATAATAAAGCAATATTATCGTTACATTTCATTCATGGACCAAAAGAGCATAATTCTTTTATTTCTCCTTATGTAAATACCACCGTTAATAATTTGTCAGGCTAATTACAATACTCAAACCCGATCATTCATCTTGAATACCTTTAGCCGAACTAATGTTCTTCTCTGTTTGAAGCATAATAATCATAGTTCTTTCATATACTTTGGTATATACAAAACGTAGTATACATGAACGCATCAGTTCTTAAAACTAACTTATAACACTCAAATCCGACTATCCTCTTAAGACGCCATTAGCCGAAGCCAATCATTTATTCATCCTGGTCATCCACTTAGGATGTTATTAGCCCAAGCTAGTCATTTACTCATTCTGGTTATCCACTTAGGGTACCATTAGTAGTAGCTAATCATTTGTTCATCCCGATCATCCACTTAAAATGTTATTAGTTGAAGTTAGCCATTTATTCATCTCGGTTAACCATTTAGGATGCCATTA
>Ga0325414_1004724_pt1 | contig 14294 bp, 6 predicted proteins | sample PopdelMetagenome_8_FD_206183 | JGI IMG/M metagenome (GOLD analysis project Ga0325414, IMG submission 206183) | Populus deltoides microbial communities from Bellville, Georgia, United States - Leaf-PdKOR-R3 | ecosystem: Host-associated > Plants > Phyllosphere > Phylloplane/Leaf | place: USA...
ATTATTATTATTATTATTATTATTATTATTATTATTATTATTCATGTTGCCTTATTTAAGATAGTTTGGGCCTTATTTTAATTTGAGTTTATGTTAGCCTATTATGTCATCTAGGGTTTAATTTATTTCAAGTATAAATATTATTTTATAAGACATTATTTTTTGAAGTTGGACAATACATCGTTGTCCCATCTGTTATATGTGAGAGATGAATTCTCTTAATTTGATTCTTTATTGAACTACTCTTACTTATCAAATAATTAATCAAACTTCATAACATGTTCTATACTTTTTGTTAGCATCTCTTTATAGGTGTTAGATGAAGGTATGGTTTCTATACTTTTGATGCCTTGGTATAGATTATCATCGTGTCAAGCTCAATTACAAGCCTAAATTTAGCTTTTTTTGGAAAGAGTCAATTTAACTATGGATTTCTAGATCTTTAAATCTATGAGGTTCACATTATTAACCTTCACAACTTAAGCATAACCTCTCTAACCATAAAATATAGATTTTAACCAATGTGTATCCATATCTCTTTCTAAGTTCACGACCCTCCTTTTCAAACTATATCACATTATACCTAAAATGGCATGAAAAGACAACAAACATCTTATGACAGAACATGTTTAGTTATGAAGATAGAACTCATAGTAAAGTAAAAAAACTTTTTATCTTAAATGGAACTTATATTATTGTCAAGAAAAAAAAATAAACAAATGTACACACCACCACTCTCTTTTATAGTTTATAACTTATTTTAATAATAAGAAATATATGTGTTAGAAAGAGTTCATAACAATTCTTGACCTTGCCTAGATAAATCCTAAAATGACAGATCATTTTAAACTAAAATGTGGTATTATCAACTCACCACATCATAAAACAAGTTAAAGAGAGAAATCATACCTATATGCTAAACTCCTCTGACGTGAACCTTGATACTTAAAAGGCTTTAATGTTCATTTCCTAAAGAGAAAAAAACTTAAGGGACTACACAGTTACAACACTAAAAATAAGTGGAAAAATCCTTCATTTTACTACACCTTATCTCATCGAAGCTTTAATGTCTTAAACGTTACAACTTTTGAAACTAAGGTAAAATGGTTAGAGGTGAGAATGAATTGACTTGGCTTTTATTCGTTAAATAGTTGGAGTTTGTGACAGAAGGGTTTTGAAGTATTGAAAGAAGGTGAAGACTGGGGTTAGAATTACAATGTCTTTATTTAAAGGTCTTATTCTTGTTCCTCTCCCTCGCTGCTTGATTTAGGATTTTATAAGGGGTTTATAGGCAAGTGAGGGAGAATCTAGAGATATGTGTTGGCAATATCTTAACCTTTGATACTTAATAAGAGATGATGACCTTTGATTGATGTTGAGGACTAAAACATGTCCAACTTTGTAGCAGGCATGGGGAGGCATACACAACTTGTATTTTTTATCTAGTGTGTGGAAGGTCTTTTGTTGCATCTAGAAGGAGTTTTGGGGGTAAAAAAAGAAGATCTGAGTGGTTAAAATTGTAGGTCGTGATCATGTTAATTGATTGGGTGCGAGATTAATGTGTTTTTGTGGGAAGATGGTGTTGAACCATAGGTTGAAAGCCATGAACTTGACTAGGTCTTTTTTTTTTTTTAGTTTTAAAAGTGGAAAAAAATGAATAGTGGCTAGGTGATAGGTCAAGTGGTTTAATGTCAAAACTGATATCTTAAGCGACATATCGTTCATGTCTAGCATTAACGAGCAACCAATCGTTTCCATGTCGGTATTTCAAACCATCTTAAAAAATCTTTAATTTTTTCACTGATGGGTTGGTCGTTTAATACAATGAAACCATCTTGAAAAGGTTATAAATTTTTCATAAGAGAGTAGATCATCTAGTATAATAAGACAATCTTGAAGCATAATGAGACCATGTCATCCGGTGCAATAAGACTATCTTGATGTACAATGAGATTATCTTGAAAAAAATTCAATTTTCTCACAAGCGAGCAAGTCATCCGATATAACAAGATAATTTTTATTTTTTTTAAAATTTCACAAACAGGTAGGTCATCCAGATCAATGATATCATTTCAAGAAATATTCATATTTTTCACATACAGGTTGGTCACGTAAACAATTGTACCCATCTTAAAAGATAAAACAACATCTTTTTCTCTACAAACTTACTATACAAAATCTTTTACAAGACTTTATATCATAAACGTTGTAAAGAGAAGGATAATTGTTATAACCGAATTTTTTATCCTCCTTTTCAAAATATGTTGCTAGAAATCCAAAAAAAAAAGCAAAAAAAATATAAAAAACCATGTTTTCAATGCATTTCAACCATTTGCATGCTTCTTTTGTAATTTTTAATTATTTTTCTCTTGTTAATGTCCTTTTAAAAAAAATCAAATTTAAAAAAATATATTTTCAACTCATTCATGTTTGAAATATGTTTCTTAATTACTTTTCTTAAAAAAATATATTTTCAACTTATTCATGTTTGAAATATGTTTCTTAATTACTTTTCTTATGGAAAAAAAATATCGGCAAGCAAATTGGCCTAGTTTTCCACGGGTCGTCTTCCTTCCACGAAGATGAAGCCGAAAATGGATATTGTGAACAGAAATGTGAATACAAAGTAAGCATCTCTAGAATGGGGTGCTGGTCTAAGCGAATGAAATAACCCTAACAAGGGCCACTGACTTGCGAAGGGAGAAGATAACGCCAATTACTACTAGGTCTTATGTTGACTGCGAGGATGGCCAGCATTTCCCAGCAAAGATGAGCTTGATATCAGTTGCTTACTTGGATCTTAAGTTTTTCCACGTGATCTTATCCATCTTTAAGTTGACAATTGACATTGCCGACATTTCCGCCGTTTAAATTATTATTTTCTTTATATTTTTTTTATTTGTTCTTGATTCGCTAAAGTTAAAAAAATAAAATAAAACCTATAACATATTATATTTACCCCATCACATGACATGCATGCATGACCTCTCCGTCTTTCTTTATCAACAAGTGGACTCCATCTTGAAACGGAAACCGGCGTCGTTTGAGGCTCTCCGCAGGCAACCGCCTCCTTCCTTTCACGCTTACATCACAATTGTCATCACAGGCGCACGTAATCGCGTGAATCACACATTCCAATTTAAATTCACATTTCTTTCTTTGGGGAAAAAAAAGATAAGGAAAAAGATTCCGAATTTGAATGATTCACGCGTGTATAGCTAAAGCCAACATTGCTTCCTTCTCCATTTTAGGGTTCTAAGCAGTCAGCGACAGGAGAAAAGAGTATCAAATTGCCCTTCCATCGTTCCTTCCTAACCAGCCCCACGAAATCTTCTTCTTTCAAAATAATGGAAGGGAAGAATCCATTGAGGTTTACGTTAGGAAAGCAATCGTCACTAGCACCGGAGAGAGACCGAGAAGAATCTGATGTTGATATGGATGGAGTTGATCCAGGAGTGAGGCTAATGTACTTAGCTAATGAAGGAAATCTAGAAGGGATCAAAGATTTGGTGAATTCTGATGTTGATGTTAATTTTCGTGATATTGATGGCCGTACTGCCCTTCATATTGCTTCTTGTCAAGGCCTCACTCAAGTTGTCGATCTTTTGCTCGATCATGGGGCCGAAATTGACCCCAAGGATCGTTGGGGTAGCACTGTATGTATTTGGATAATGATTTTGTTTTTCTGATTTGGGTTTCTTCAGATTGTTGAAATAGTTGTTTTGAGAGATTAGATTGCTGGTTGGCTGAACTTTTTTTTTTAATATTTTTTTTGGGGTTGATGATGTTGTTCGGCCTGAGATTTGAGTTTGATTCCTAACAAGCCTATGGGTAGATAGACTTTGTGGATTATGAAGTTAGGAATTTTGCTTTGTGTTAAATAATTTTGTAGTTAATTTGGAGGAGGCATGCGGTGTATGCCATTTGAGTTAGCCCAGGCAATTTGCTCAAGCATTTTGTTTTGAGCCCAAGGGTTTCATATTGCCAGTTTGGAGTGGGTTCTGTTGCTGATGCTAGGTAGTAAGATATGGGGTGCTTTCAAATTCTCCAGTTGCACGGAGAGCATTACAAACCCGAGCATTCCTGGGGTTTTTTAAATACTAAAATGTATCGTTTGGTTTGTTGTTTAACTGATAGTCAAGAGTTTTTTTTTCTTTTCTTTTTCTCAGTAAACTGATGTTGCTTAAACAGCCTCTTGCAGATGCTATATTTTACAAAAACCATGATGTGATCAAACTCTTGGAGAAACGTGGTGCAAAACCTCTGGTATGTTATCAGTTTTGTTGTTTACATGATGCATCAGTTTACTTTTGACCTGTTTTTCTTATTGTGTCTTGGATCTGTTCTGTTCATGTAGATGGCTCCTATGCACGTTAAGCATGCACGTGAGGTCCCGGAATATGAAATCAATCCTGACGAACTGGATTTTACTAACAGTGTGGAATTAACTAAGGTAACTTGTTCCCCATATCTTTTTTCACCTTCTGGAACTTATGAGCTTCTGTTTGTCTTCTGATAACATTGCTCACAGACCTCTTCGAGCTAGTATTTTATTGCTTCTTATGTTAATGTTGTGAAGATCAATGTCAGTTTCTTCTTGTGTTGATACTTATTGTCAAATGTTACAACTTGAATTTAAACTTTGTAGATGATTTTCTGAGTGAAACTCTTATATATATATATAAGTGGCTTGTATCCCTCTACTGTAAGCGTTCGAGCTGAGTAAGAATACAATGATGAGTTACTTAGGTAATGAGCATATTAGGTAATGAACATGTATATTTTAGATAAGATATCTGAGGTGTTTTGGCTAATTCTATGGTCAGGCTGTATTTGACCTGTTTGAAACACATCTCATTTTCAAGTTGATTGCGTGAAATATGCCACAGGGAACCTTTTGCGTAGCATTATGGCGAGGAATTCAGGTTGCTGTTAAAAAGCTTGGTGAGGAGGTGCTTTCGGACGAGGATAAAGTGTGGGTTATCTATACCCTGAACCTTTTTTCTTAATAGTATCTTAGTTTTGTACACTTAGGTTATCTTGACAGTTAGTTTTGCACAGGAGAGCATTCAGAGATGAACTTGCATTGCTTCAGAAAATACGGCATCCAAATGTGGTCCAGTTTCTGGGTGCTGTTACTCAAAGTAGTCCAATGATGATTGTGACTGAATATTTACCCAAGGTTTGTTCTTCAATTCTGTCGTTCACCATGGGAGTGGCATTTTTCCACTCTTATTCATTCTTATTGTTTTCTGCTGGATGTTTGTTATTGCCACAACTCTATTATTTGTGTATAATTCTTTTTGCTGGTTGTTATGTATCATTTTCAATGCCAGTTATTGTGGTTTTATTTTTCCTGTCTGCTTCTTTCTTATTTATGATCATTATTTCTTAATGCTTTATTGAATTTGATGATGATAAATTTGTTCCCCTGATGAGCCCTCCTTTGAAGTCAACTTGTTTCTGGTATATACATGCACCCATGTGGATATGATTTCTTAAACAAACTTAATAGCACTAATGGTAGATCCTTGTGAAAATTTCTGCTTCATGTGTGATGGATTTGTCCTTTGGATTTGATTTCTAAGTAAGGATGGGAAGACCATCCTCCATTTCTCTTCTTAGCATCCTTCCTTCTAACCTGAAATTCACTTGTATTGAAATTAGAGACTAGATCTTTGTAAATATTTACTTCTACTTAGTAAATAGGTCAATTCTGCTCTTTCACATCAGCAGAGTGGTGGATCTGCATTTTCTCTGTGGTGACATCTATCTATCTATCTATCTATCTATGAATCTTTATTTTTCCAGAAGAAATTAAGAGATAAAAATGCTTTTAGATGTTCAAGTCATGAAATCTTATATCATAAAATTAACATTTGTAGTTTTTTGTTTTCCATTAATATTACAGGGAGATTTTTGTGCATTCTTGAAAAGAAAAGGAGCATTAAAACCAATAGCAGCTGTGAGACTTGCACTTGATATTGCAAGGTCTGTTATTATTTATTATTTTTATTTTTCCCATTAATGCAGTGTAAATACAAATTTCAAGTCTAAAATAAAGAATGTATAGTGGGCTTGTAAATCTTTGGTGCTTACACTCCCACCCCCCATAAAAGGCCTCCTTTTTCTTGGAGTTTATTATTATTCTGAATATCTAATGTGTTTCAAATAGCAATCATTTTTTGATTTGATGCTTATACATTAGTGACTGACCCACTAAGAACTATAAATAACATTTTTTAGCTATATAACTTTGTCTGCTTGAAGAAAATGTCAATCAAATGAATAGCTAGGAGAGTATCATATATTCAAGAATTGTGATTCAAGACTAAAAATCTCATGATTGGCTTGTAATTTCGAAGATTCTTACAGTTCTGCTGTCAAACATATTAGGATATAAAACTGGTCTCCAAGCCTGGGATAAATACATGATTTATTGCCTAAAGTTTTTTTTTTTTTTTTTTAATTTTCAAAACTTTGATTGTTCAATGTATAGCATATAGTTTTTCCACTAATTTAACAATCATTTGAGAAATACTAAAGTTGTGGAGTCTCGTTTATTTTATGTAAATGGTTAAAAAATTGGACAGTGATGCCTATGTGATGTAGGACTAGCCAAATTGATGTAGAATAAAAAAAACAAGATCACCAACAAGGAGGCTAATTTAGAACAGTAACCAAAATTCACCAATAAGAGAGTCAACATTCTTGGTCATGAAGGGAACAAAACTAAGACGCATTTGATCCTAGGGAATCAGCACAAGAGAGACGCATTTAATTTTGAAGAACATTCAAAGTCTTTGTTTCAATCATTAATGATATATTCTTAAAATAACTAATGTTGAGGTGCTTATTTACATGCACCAAACCAAACAAAGTAGGAAACTTAATTCAAGAAGGAAACTAAAATCCTAATTTAACTAATAACTAATGAATATTAATTTTCCTAAATAATAAAATCTAAAATAATAATAAAATATTAAAATTCTTAAATAAATAAAAATTAATTCCCGTTGTTTCCCTTCATCCCCCATCACTAAGATTTTAAGTTCTTGTATGGATGATATATAGTGTTAGATTTTACTGTAAAACAAAACCTTCAAGATGTGTGACATGCTTTGGTTGATGGAGATGAAGATGAAAATGTTAGTTGTTTGCCTTTCACTTCACTCTCTGATGACAGTCTTGAAAGAACTCTTCCATTTCTGCAAATGTTGCAGGGGAATGAATTACTTGCATGAGAATAAGCCGGTACCAATAATTCACCGTGATCTTGAGCCTTCGTAAGTTTTCTTGTTCAACTTAGGCTGGTTTTTTTATTTGACATGCACACATATCTATGACTATAGTGGAACTTCCAGTTAAAATTCATTGGATTCCTCAATTTTGCTGACATTGTCAGCACCTTTTTATGTTGCTTATGAGCAAGATAACAGAAATATATTGCGGGATGATTCTGGGCATCTGAAAGTCGCAGACTTTGGAATTAGCAAGTTGCTTACAGTTAAAGAAGAAAAACCTCTAATTAGTCTTGACAATTCCTGTAAGTGTGGCATTTTCATCTTTATGAACCTCATTTATTTTGGAAGTTGCAAAACCAAATGCCTTTCCTACATGCCAGCTATTTTCTTGTATGTATTAATTGATCCATATTCCTGTAGTTGACTAGTTAGATGAATATTGTTATGGAAATGTTTGTTTTGTCATTGACAGGGCGGTATGTGGCTCCAGAGGTTTTCAAAAATGAAGAATATGATACTAAAGTAGATATTTTTTCCTTTGCTTTAATCCTACAGGAGGTAAAGACTTCTCAGTCGTATCATTACAGGTCTTCTTGTAATAATGGGCCTTTGTATATGTTAGAGCATTTTCTCACTGTGCACCCAGAGCTCATGCTTAGCGCCTCAACAATTCGACAAAGCATATACATGCAACCTCATTTATTCTTGATCTTTGATAGATTTTATGATTTATTTTAAATCTTTGACTATGGACATTTGTTATCTAATATACATTAGATGATTGAAGGCTGCCCACCATTTTCTGCTAAACAAGAACACGAGGTTCCTTCAGCTTATGCAGCAAAAGAGCGTCCGCCTTTTAGAGCTCCAACAAAGTCCTATGCACATGGACTTAAAGAGTATGCCATTCTGTCTTAGGGGCTCTTTTTACATGAGATTTGTTCTTTTTTAAAGCGTTGAGTTTATTGCAATTGTTCTTAAACTAACTGTGGAATCTGACTTCGTATTTTTCTATAATTGGATTTGGTATGAAAACATTATACATGTGCGACACATCATTAATAAGAACCACTAGTAAACATAAGCAAACATTAAAACAAAAGAAATTTTAAGCAAAAGGTGGTGCTCATCTAGGATGGATCTTCAATTAATTCCACATTGACTAGCACAAGTGATGTAATAACTTCTCATGAGTTGAAACTCAGTCTAGAGGCTTCATGAGGCAGAACCTGAAGCATGCTGCACTTAAAGCTTCTTTAAAAGTCTACTACCAGAATCTGTGAATTGCATTACTAAGAAGTCCTGGAACCATGGCCAAACCCAAACATTTCTGCATGTAAACAATGACTGTCTGACAATGCCTTGACTCACCAAGACAGAAAAGATGGTGTCATGGTATTCTTAAGAATTGTCAACTCTTATTTCTTAAGATCTTTTTAATCTACTTTCCATTTTGGAATCAATTCGAGAAAGGAGTGAATTGAATTTGAATTCATATCATATCACTAGTTTGAATTCCATTGAATTTTAAACAATTCAAACCTAACATGAAATTGTGTTTCTTTTTGTTTATACACAAGATTTTTGAGTCAACTTTCCATTTGGAATGATTCTAGATAAATAGCTACTTGAGTTAAAATTGAACCCTGAGCAATCTATGATCCTGAACCAATCACTTCCTAATTCATCAAATTCTGGTCACTGTAGAAACATCTATAGACAGGTTTATAAAATATCTTCATTATCACAAATTGTGTGTTCTATTATAAATAGTTTTCTCACAAAATTGAATTGCTTGATACCTTCCACTTCTACTGTCAAGATTGTTCAATGCCAACTGATCTTTCATTGAGATCAGTTATGGGATAGAGAAATCATGACGCTGTCTTTATTTCACAGGTTAATTCAGGAGTGCTGGCATGAGAATCCAGCTAAGCGACCAACTTTCAGGCAGATACTAACAAGACTGGATGCCATTCAAAACAGTATAGGTCATAAGAGGCGTTGGAAGGTTTCTCCTCTGAATTTGTGTCTGGGGATACTGTACTTTACCTGATGAGTAACCACAATTTTGACATTACACTTTATCTGACTGTCTCTGAAGCAGTTCCCGCCAATAACTAATCATTTCTCAGTGTTGAATTGCTATAAATGCTTTATTCTGAGTGCCCCTGGTGGGATTAATACATTAGAGTCTTCCGTTATGTTATTCTTTGGTGCTATGAGTACTAGTTTTGATAATAAATATTGAAAAATGATACTCTTAAATTTATGAATTGAACCTTCTCTTGGGAGCTACATTTTTCAAGTTCTGGTTCTTTAGGAGAGCATTTTATCCCTTTGACACTACTGTTTTTGTAGAACTAACGGTTTTTTTTTCCCTTTTTTTGGGTAAAATGCACAGGTGAGACCACTGAAATGCTTTCAGAATCTGGAGGCATTGTTAAAGAAAGATCGTAGTCTAAGCCACCGCAGTTCACGTTCTTACAGCAGTATATGAATAAGCAAGAGTTTGTTACCCACTTAGCATATATATGTGCAGAGATTTTTATCAAGCATTGGTGTGATCAAAGGATTATTTTACTAGTTTAGAGCGCAGCTTTCCTGCCTGTGTAATTCCATTTGCAATCGGATTTTCGTTATTTGATATTTGTCAACTCTCCCATTGAAATTGTGGGTTGAGAAACAAACTACATGTATCTTTCACTGTTGTAGTTCAAAACACTCTGGCTTCTCAAATATGTACATCATGAGTGCTGTAAATTTCCCTATCCTGATCAACTTTATTTTGCTAATCTTTTGGTGTGGATGATTCTAAGATTTAGATTTCCAGGAGAGATGAACTGCAGATTAGGTGGTTGATTATGGCATGATCAGCACCTAGTAATTAGGTGGTTGATTGTGCCTTGTGGTTGTCCTGTCAAGCTTCCAAATGCAAAGAAATAACTAGAGGTGAATTGAGTTGATTTAAGCTAATTACTAGGCATGTTTCATGCTTGTAAGGATGTTATCCTAATCAGTCGAGAAGCTGGCTTGGGCGAAGCAACCGCACTGTTGAACTGGTCACGTAGGCAGTCAGCGATTTAACAGTAGCCTATTCTCGAGGGATGAGCAATAGGTCAATTGGATTTGGATTCACATAATTGGTTTGAATTTAATGAACTTGGATTTGGATTCTTTTATGTTCGGAAGGGAATATAAATAATTATATTATTCCTTTTGAATTCTACTTACCAGGTCAAATTGCGTTTTGATATGCTGATATTAAAAATAATTTTTTTTTTTTAAAAAAAAATCATCTTGATGTATTTCTAAGCAAAAAGCACTTTGAACCGCAACTATTATCACAAATCAAGCAGGCTTTTAATTCAGCCCTTAGCAACACCCATTACAAACCTCCCTTATCTTCTTCTCTCGATATATAGAGAGCAAGAGCATGAGAAGAAGCAGCTTTTTAAAAAAAAAACTTTTAAAAGAAAAAAAAAGATAAGACAACACAAAAACTAGTGGCAAAATTATTTATTTATGTAAAGGCGTTGACGGTGAATCCTTTCTTGATTAAGGCTCCATATAATCACATCACCATGCAATTTGGATCGAGCCAATAATTTTCGAGCGTCCCAATGAGAGGGTCGAATTGAAGGATAAAGTGAATGTCCTTGAGCAACTATTAACAACTCTTTTAATGATACCTGTGCTCCACCTTGTCACCCTCCTGGTTCAGGTGAAGATCCACTTTCTCCTCCTCCTCTAGCTTCTGTTAATTAGATAGATAAATTGTATTTAATAATACTTTTTAAATTAATAATAAAAATTTTCTTTTTTATTTTTTAATTGTATTGTATTGTTTTATTTATTTATTAAATAATTACATATAATTGTGATGAAATGTGAAGTACCAACAAAATTAATGATGAACTAAGTCCCTCGAAGAGTTCTAGAGACTCGAAAAAAAATTATGAGACTTGCCCCTGTTAGATGTAGTTCTCCAACAGATTAAATCTATCGATAATATGCATATCATCATCTATAGATTTACCATCGGTGTATTCTATTGGTAACATACATATAAATGTAATTCTCTGATGGATTAATTATGTCAGTAATGGATTTATCGATGAAATTATTGCCGGTAAAAGATTTTTGTTCGATGTACTTTCATCGATAAATCCATCGGTGATTATATTACTGATGGAATGAATGATGGATCAGAGATCTATGAAAATTATTGGAATAGGAAATGTGTAATTATTCACTTCGTGCTTGGATTATTTCTTATCTGATCACTGGGTTAAGCTAAACATTTATTAGAACTGTGAATAATAACGATGAAATGTGAATATAATCACTCCAACCTTTTATTAGAAGTTTTCATAGGTATTATTTTTATTAGGTTAAAATTTTAGATCAATTAGAGATTGGAAAGGCCTTGTGATAAGATCTAGAAGCTACCATGAGAGATTTGTATTAGTTTTCAAGTTAATTTAGGATTCTTATTCCTATTTTATTTAGAACCCTTTTATTGTTTTTCAAGGTTGTTTAGGTAATTTTTTTATCTATTATAAATAGGGTTATTTAGCTTGTATTTAAGTTTTCTATTTTTTACGGATTTTGATTTTAGAATCATCTATTGTGTGTGAGAGAAGAAATTCTTTTCTTCTGATTCTTCTATTCTAGCTTATTAAAGAATTAACCAATCTTTATTGCATCTTTTATACTTGTCGTTTATATTTCTTTATAGGTGTTGGGTAAGAGTTTGTTTTTTTTAGTCTTAGTGCCTTGATATAAATTATCATTGTGTTAAGTTTAATCACAAGCCTGAATTTAGCTTTCTTGAAAATGATCGATTTGATTATAGGTTTTTGAATATCTATATCCATGGGGTTTGTATCACTCCCTCGTTAGGAATCAACCCTCCAGGTGAGCCATATATCTTTCCCTTTTCCCCTTATTCTTCTTATAGGTTTCTTGGCTTTAAAGTAAGTTGCAAACATGTTACAATACAATATCCAAGCATGAAGTGAATATATTCACATTTCATTGCTATTATTCACACTTCCAATAAAAGTTTCGACCCAATAGCCGGATAAGAAATTATGCTTATAAACATGCAACTATAAATTAGGAAAAATAAACCTATGAAGTGGATGGATCAGACTCATCTTATACATAGATTAAATTAACTAATGTCTAATCATTCCTTGTTGAATGTGTAGCCTCCTTAAAATTCACCTTGATTTAAATACTCTAAATAAGACAACTAAATGCATCTTTGAGCTTCTTTGCCCTTAATTGTGTAATTGACCTAGCTATAACTTTTAATGGATCTTTTGGTATAGTTTGAATTGCATCATCCTCTCTCTCCTTAAAAAAATTTGACCTTAAGTCATTACTTATGAAAAACAAAGAGAGATAAAAAAAATATTAAAAGTAGCATTAACACCATACTCACCTAGGAGATCCACTTTGTAGGCTTTGTTATTAATTCTTTTAAGGATTTGGAATGCACCATCTCCTCTCGCCATCAACTTAAATCTCCTACATTTAAGAAACTTTTCTTTATACATATGCTCCCAAACCCTATCACCTGGTTCAAAGATAACCTTTTTTGAACTCTATTAGTTTTGAATGCATATTGCTCCTTCTTTTTCTATATTTATCGCTATACACTCGCTTAAATAACCTTCATTACCTGTGTTTTGCTATTGTTATCAAGACTAACCCTTTCACTAATAAGTAAAGGAATCAAATTTAAAGATGTTAAAAGATTAAGGCCCCGTTTGTTTGCTGGAAAGTAGTTTCTTTTTGGAAAGTGATTTTCTTGGAAAGTGAATTCCGGAAAAGTGAATTATTTTTCGATGTTTGGTAGTGTTATGAAAAATAAGTTGGAAAACACTTTCCAGTATTTGGTTATGTCATGGAAAATGAGCTGGAAAATAACTTATTAATGTTTTATTTTTTTTCAAGTTTATTAAAATAATAAGGAACAAATCTTACAAATTAAAAGGTTGAATGAGAATAAAATTGAAAAAAAATATAATTTCATAAATTATATCAAATAAAATAAATAATAATCAAAATAATAGAGATCAAATCTAACAGATAAAAAAATTGAAAGATGATAAAATAATAATAATAATAATAATAATAATAATAATAATAATAATTATAATTTCATAAATTATTTAAAATAAAAAAAAGTAGTAATCAAAAGAATAAGGAACAAATTTGATACATAAAAAATTTCAATTAAAAAATGATAAAAGAAAAGTAAATAACAATCATAAAAATAAAAACCGAAGTTAATATAAAATCAAATTTTAAAGGATGAAATTAAAAAAAATATTTAAAACAAAATATATATAGCAATCAAATGTTTGAGGACCAGTATTGATATAATAAGCAAATAATATGACATTTCTAAATTTTCTACAACTTCTTGAAAGTGTTTTCCGCCCAAAATAAAAGGAAAACACTTGCTTGGAAACCAAACCAAATTTTTCTTTGACTGGAAAGTGTTTTCCGTTAACCATCTTTTCTAATGACAAACAAACATAGAAAAGTTTGGAAAGTGATTTCTAGAAAACCACTTTTCGTCAAACAAACGAGGCCTAAAGTCAAACAATTTTAAAAGGTGAATAATCAAAATATTAGCTCTAATAAGGACAATCTCCATCTCCTTGTGGTAATTCTCCATACTTTTAGACCATTAAGTCAAACTCTATAATCTCTGAAATAATTATTAAAAAATTCTATTGATCATGTTTTATATTGTATTAAAATTTCAAGTCAATTGAACATTGAAAAAACCTTTTAACAAAGATCTAGAAGTTATTATGCAGGATTTGTATTAGTTTCTCAGTTGATATATGATTTTTTTCCCTTTTTTTTCATGTATTTATAGAGAGGGAAGGGTCTCTTTGGTTTGATTAAGACCCTTGGTCCATTGGGATAAATCTAAATACAAAATGTCAATTCCTTGATAGAAAAATCATGGCCGATTGACCTTCTTTGGTCTCTTTTTGCTGTTTTCAAGAGTCTTTTTTTTTT
>Ga0325414_1004725_pt1 | contig 14292 bp, 10 predicted proteins | sample PopdelMetagenome_8_FD_206183 | JGI IMG/M metagenome (GOLD analysis project Ga0325414, IMG submission 206183) | Populus deltoides microbial communities from Bellville, Georgia, United States - Leaf-PdKOR-R3 | ecosystem: Host-associated > Plants > Phyllosphere > Phylloplane/Leaf | place: USA...
TAGAGCAAATAATGTCTACTTAAAACAAACAAATAAAGTTTTCACATGTCATCTCATAGACTTCATCCTTGGCTGGCTGTAGTGGCATTGACAGGAAAAACATCCTCAAAATCAAGAACCTGACCGTTAGAAAGAATTTGCTAAAGTCTACTTGCATTTCCTTGGAGAGGTTAAAAAAAACATATAAATTGAACATGAATTATAAGAGCCTGTCCTCTATGGTCTATATTAAGGAAGGCAGGTTCCCAGGAGTCTCTAGTTTGACAGTGAGTCTTCATCTTTGATCTTTCTGTTTCAATTTCTTTTTTCAAAATTGTATAATTATCAGAGGCAAGAACCTGCTTCCTTCCCTTCTTTTCCCAGCTTGACATTTCCAAATGGTTTCTCTTAAGTCACATCCTGGGTGCGAGGAAATAGCGTTCCCCTTGTAAACTTTTAAAAAAGAATACTTTTAAAAAAGAATAATAGTGTTTTATATGGTGTTTTTTACTTGAAAATATATTAAATTATTTTTTTTTAAAAATAGTTTTGATACTAATATATCAAAACAATAAAAAATATATATAAAAATTTTTAAACAAAAAAAATTTAAATTTTTAAGAAACTCCATTCCAAACACGTCTCAAAACATCCTCTAAGTGAGTAACATGTGTAGAAGAAGATATGACTTTATTTTCTCTTTATTTTGTAGGATTAAAATTAAAAGGATGAAAATTATATTTTCTTCTGATGGTCTTGTCCTGGAAGCAGAAAACTCATAGCTATAGCCTCAAGAGGAAGTAGAAGTTCAAATTATTAGGAAATACAGGATTTATCACATTCGTTCGAATAATTAATCGGTAGTCCAAGCTTGTGCAATCTGCAGGATGAGTATATATTTGGTTCCAAGCTTGGATGGGTGCTCGGAAATAAACAGTATTATCAAGTCCAAGCTTGAAACTTTGCTGACACTAACTGAGGTCAAGAACATGCCTAAATTAGGTTTAGAAGTTGTTGACTAGGATTTTTATTTATTTCCTTGTTATTTTCAAATTCTTTTTATAATTAGATTTCAGATTTTTATTTGATTTGAATTTTATTAATTAAATCGGTTTAATTTACTATTTAAATAATTTTGCATGTTATTTTTTAAAATAGTTAAGAAAATTTTGGCATTCATAATGATTAATATAGCTATAATATAAAGGCTTAGGAAATCCTATTTTTTTTTTTTTTTTCTTTTCGCTATAAGCTGGCTATCAAGTCCTCAACTCTATTTGATACTTTCCTGGTACTTCAAAGACGCGGACGGTGTTTGGCTCATGGAAGAACCTTAATGTGTCCAATATTCATGAGAGCCTATCGTCTTCCCCTTCTTCGAACATCGAAGAAGATTAGATATAAATCACTTACAATTTCGGAAGTTTGTCAAGGAGCTTCCCCTTCAAACTATGGCAGCCGGATGTTTGGCAATTAAAAGAATTGGAATCTTATCAATGGTTTTTTTTACATCTTTTTTTTAGTGGGGGTATTGCTACCGTAAAATTCTAGAGTGAGAGACAAGGGAATTTCATAAGGGCGGGTCCATATTTTAGTTTTATAATATAATTGTTGAACTTGAAAAGCTTCTGACACCAGCAAGAATGACCATTTCATAATATTTTAGTTCAATTATTTGTGCTGTAAAGAAGGCAAGACCATGCGTCCGCTCCTTTGTTTAATTTTTGTGTCTTCTGTCTTTACTAGTTACTCCTCAATCAGTGCTCTCTGTCTCTCCTCTTCACAATCTTTGCCTTCTTCTTTTGCTACAGCACCTAAGATTAATTTCTAAAGAGTACCGATCTACCGTTTTCAAGGGACTTACAGATCGATTTGCTACTCGGTGTAAAACAGGTAATTCATAGAAGAATGTTATATCTATCGTTTGGTCTCCCTAGCCACAATTTGGCTACTAGTTTCTTTTAGCTAAACTATATCATTACTGGGTAGTTTTGCAAGTTTGAAAAGCTGATGACATAATTCTTCGTGATGCCAACATCCTCTCGATGATAACCTACTATATTTAGTTTCATAAACTGGGTTCAGTGTTTTTTGTTTGCAGTTCATTGGCTTATGATACTGTTGGGGTTTATATGCTGTGAATGTTACAGAACTTTAACCTTAACTTTAATAAGTTTAACGCATGCCAAGAATGTAATTGGAGTTAGTTTACGTGGTGATTGGAATGAGCAAGTGTAAGGATAAGATGTGATGATTTTGGAAGCATAAAGGTGCTGTAATATTCTGGAATTGTAAAAGAGAAGACAGGGAACGAAAAATCTGCAGTGTAAAGAAAACTCTCCCTTGTTCATAGCTGATTCTGCAGAAAATTGCAGACATGTGTTTTGCTAATTTAAGTGATTTTTTCATATATTTGATAACTTGTTAATGATGTAAACATCCAACCAACACAGCAGAAGCACTGGATTCTTAGCTTTTTCTTATTATGGAGTTAGAGTACCGTCAATGTTTAGGCCAAAAATCTGATCTTATCTGTGACATCATTCAGCAGGATGGAAGTTGTTGGAGAAGTCTTTCTCTCGGCTCTTCTTGAGCCTTTGCTTCGAAAGTTAACCTCTGGAGAACTTCTGAACTTCGTACGCAAAACACAAGTGGAGAAAGAACTTAACAAGTGGAAGCGAAGACTGTCAGAAATTGATGCAGTTCTTAAGGATGCAGATGAGAAGCAAATCACAAATTCGACTGTGAAAATCTGGCTTACCAAGCTCCGAGATTTGGCTTATGATGTGGAGGACGTGCTGGACGAGTTTCAAACAGAAGCTTTGGCAAGCAAGGTGAGGGCAGAATCTCAAGCCAGCAGCAGTACTGTCCGGAAGCTCCTCCCAACTTGTTGTGCTGGTCTGAATCCAAGTGCTATTGAGCTTAATATGAGGACGGGGTCCCGGCTGCGGGGCATAACTACACGACTAGAAGCAATTGCTAAAGAGAAAAATGAGCTCGACGTGGGAATCACGAGGTCAAAAGGAGTGAAAAAAAGGGTGACTACATCTCTGGTCAAAGAATCCCATGTTTGTGGGAGGGATAATGACAAGAAAGCCATACTTGAATTGTTGATGAACGATGATGCTAGCAACCTTGAGTACTCCGTCATTCCAATAATTGGAATGGGTGGTATCGGAAAGACAACTCTTACTCAACTTGTCTACAATGATGAGAGTGTGAAGTTTGATTGCAAAGCATGGGTCTGTGTTTCTGATGATTTTGACATTCCGAGGATAACAAAAACAATCCTCCAGCACTTGGGAAGCTGTGAAGATAATGATTTAAATGTTCTTCAAGAAAGATTGAAGGACGGATTGTCTGGAAAGAAGTTTTTGATAGTGCTGGATGATGTTTGGAGTAACAACTATGATGATTGGACTGCCCTTTCTCTTCCCTTCAGTGCAGGAGCAAGGGGGAGCAAAGTCATCATCACAACTCGTATTGAAGACATTGCTTCAAAAATGGGCTCTGTTCGTGCTTACACTTTGGAAAGGCTATCATTTGATGAATGTCTACGCATATTTACCCAACATGCTTTGGATTCCAGAAATTTTGATGCTCATTTGGAATTGAAAGAAATAGGAGAGGAGATAGTGGGAAAATGTAAAGGATTGCCTTTGGTTGCCAAGACACTTGGAGGACTCTTACGTCATAAACAGAACCTTGAAGAGTGGGAAGACATTTTGAGCAGTGAGATGTGGAATTTGCCAGAAACTGAAAGTGGCATTCTTTCAGCTTTGAGATTAAGCTATAGTCATCTTCCTTCCCATTTGAAGCAGTGTTTTGCTTACTGCGCGATCTTTCCTAAAGATTATGAGTTCAAGGAGGGCGAGCTAGTTTCCCTATGGATGGCAGAGGGTTTTCTGAAGCAAAAAATGAAAAAGAAGCACATGGAAGACTTAGGCCATGAATATTTTCGTGATTTATCATCAAGGTCGTTTTTTCAACGATCTAGTAGCAACATATCACGATTTATAATGCATGATCTTATAAGTGATCTCGCTCGGTTCGTAAGCGGAGAAATATGCTTTTACTTGGATGACATGAAGAAGGAACCATGCTCAGTGGAATCATATGCTGCAGTTCACCACTCTTCATTCACTTCTCATAGACATGACATTTCTCAAAGATTTGATGTCTTCTATGAAATGAAGAACTTGCGAACATTCTTAGCATTGCCAACTTATTCAGGGTTTAGCAGTTATCACTTATCTAGCAAGGTGTTGGATGATTTAGTGCCAAAATTAAAATGTTAAGGGCATTGTCACTAGCTGGTTATTATGTAGAGGAATTGCCAAAGTCTACTGGTACCTTAAAGCTTTTACGTTACCTTAACTTGTCCTATACTTGGATTAAAAGATTACCTGAATCGTTGGGCGAACTCTTCAACTTGCAGACTTTGAGGTTACGTGGGTGCTGGAAGCTTGTTGAGTTGCCCACATGTGTTGTCAATTTAATTAATTTGCAGTGCCTTGATATTAGAGATACATATGGGTTGCAGGAGATGCCGCCGCAGATAAGCAAATTGATAAATCTTCGCATGTTGCCTAAGTTTATCGTGGGAGAAGGAAAAGGGCTTGGGATAACGGAGTTGAAGAAGCTTTCGCATTTACAAGGGCAGCTTAAAATAGAGGGGTTGCAGAAGGTGAATGTTCGAGATGCAGAACTTGCAAATCTGAAAGAGAAGACAGGTCTTTGTGACTTAGCCTTGCATTGGATTAGTAATTTTGATGATCCACTACGAAATGAAAGGAATGAACTGCACGTCCTCGACTCATTAAAGCCTCACCGAAGTCTAGAAAAGCTTTCAGTTACATCATATGGCGGTACCGAGTTTCCATCATGGATAGGGGATAGCTGTTATTCTAAAATAGTGGACCTAAAGCTTCTTACATGTCGCAAGATCACATCACTTTCATCGGTTGGAAAACTCCCTGCTCTAAGGCATTTGAGCATAGAAGGAATGGATGGGGTGAAAGAAGTGTATGCTGAGGATTTCCAATCTCTTGAGACTTTATACATCGGAAATATGTTGGGGTGGGAGCAATGGTTTTGGTCTGACGGTGTCAATGAAAGTACTCTGGGAAAATTTCCTAAACTCAGTGAGCTTACCTTGAAGAATTGTCCGAGGTTGATTGGTGATTTGCCAAGTTGCCTTCCTTCCCTCAAAAAGCTTCGCATTAAAAAATGTCAAGGGGTGGTTCTCGCTCTCAGAGCTGCGCCTGATCTCACATCCCTCGCAAGCTTACAGTTAATTGAAATTTACGGCCTTGTAAGCTTACAAGAAGAGCTCGTGCAGGCCTTGGTGGCGCTTGAAGATCTTGATCTTGAATGTTGTAATGAATTGACGTACTTGTGGCAAGATGGGGTTGATTTAGACAAACTTTCTAGTTTAAAACGTTTACGGATAGTTGAATGTGAGCAGCTCGTGTCGCTGGTAGAGGGCGAGGAAAGGATTTTGCCTTGCAATCTTGAGGTTTTGACAGAGGAAGACTGTTGTAACTTGGGGAAGCCGGCAAATGGGCTGAGCAGCCTCACATCGCTCAGAGACTTGAGAATACGTGCATGCAGAAAACTAATGTGCTTTTCTGAAGGAGCAGGTCTGCCTCTCTCTCTCAAACGTCTCGACATTTCAAATTGTGATTCTCTGAGATCGTTGCCTGATGGAATGGTGACAGTGGTGAACGACAGCGATTGTAACCATTGCCTTCTTGAAGCGTTGTCAGTTACTGCTTGTCCATCCCTAAAATTGCTTCCTAAGGGGAAGTTGCCAAAAACACTCAAGTACTTGAACATTTCCTGGGATAACCAAGAGTCTCTTCCGGAGGGGATTTTGCAACGTGATGCAAGGGAGACGTCTCGCTCTAATCTTGAGCATTTAACACTACGGAGTTTGTCTGTCACAACCTTTCCAACTGGCGAGTTTCCTATCTCTCTAAAGGAACTTGCTATTTTCTATTGCAGAATACCGTCATTACCACCCCTGCATTTCCTCTTCCATCTCACTGAGTTGACGATATTGGGGTGCAATGAGTTGAAGTGGTTCCCCAAAGAGGGCTTGTCCCTCCCAAATCTCATCTCTCTTGTCATAGACGGTTGTGAAAAGTTGAGGTCCCTACCCACTCACATGGATAGCCTCAAGTCTCTTCAACATTTAAGGATATCTAAATGTCACCGTCTGGATTCCTTACCGGAAAGGGGTTTGCCACCTAACCTGACTTCACTCGAAATTATAAATTGCAAAATTTCACTGCCAATGTCAGAGTGGGGACTCCGCATGCTGACCTCTCTTAAACGATTCTCAGTCGAATCTACAATAGATGTGGATCGCTTCCCGGATGATGAAGGTCTGTTGCTTCCCCCTTCGTTAACTTTTCTTGAGATCTCTAATCAGGAGAATCTTAAATCGATATCCAGAGGCCTCCAACACCTCACCTCCCTTGAAGTATTAAACATTTTTAAGTGCCCTATACTCCGGTTCTTCCCCAGGGAGGGCTTCCCTCTCTCTCTTGGATGTATACGTATCCGTAGCAGCCCTCTTCTGGAGGAACGATGCTTGAAAGAGAAAGGAGATTATTGGTCCATCATTGCCCACATCCCCGAAGTTGATATCGTTGTTCAGCAGGATTTGAAAGAGTAAAAAATCAGATAATCAGGTATTCTTTCTTGGTTTATCTGCTCCATAATCACATCCAAGGTTTATTGCTTCCTCACCATACTTCACACATTAATGGACTTTTACTTGACCTTTTTTCTTTCCATACACTCCTGTAACGACAAGGAAAAATAAAAGAAAGAAAAAATTTGGATCATTTAAAAGGCTTGCTTGGACTAGTCCATAGTTATGCACAGCATAGACATACCTACATATTTTTCTTCCTCTTCTTAAAATGCTATGCAACCTCATGCATCTGTAAGGAGAATAACTTTTTTTTTTATTATTATTGTTTACTTTGCTAGGCAAGCAATGGATTAACTTGAGGAAATAAGTTTGGCTGGTCTGTCCAGGCTGGAACCTGTGCAAGTTGCAACTCCAACATAATTTTTTGTGATCATGAGCAAGTATTAAGTCTCCATCACTTAATATTAGGGATCCGAGATTTTAAGGTGGCTTAGGTTCCGACAGACAGTCTTCAATCAAACGATGAGGCTTGCCTGGTACTGTTCTCCAGCGTTTCTGTTATCACACAGGTGTCATGCAATTCTACTATCTTAAGATAAGAAATTAATTTCAAGTTCTGATTTCAGTTTGATGTACAAAATGCAGTTTCATCATCTTTAACATACAAGTTAAGGAGACTTGTAGGCATTCTATTATTCTTGGATGCAATTCGGTGTCTGATGTTCATTTATGCGGGCAAACTGTACTTTACAAGCCTGTGCAGAGGCCAAATGAAAGGCTGCATCTCAAATCAGTGGTGAGCTGTGTGTTTCCTCGCAGAACACTGTCATTTACTTTCAACTTATTTTCTATACACTAATGGATTGCTGTATGCTATGCATTTATGAAGGTGGCAAAAAGTTAGGCGAACTAAACTAAAATTTTTGTAATGCAGATGCAAAATGTGTGGAGGTATGCCTTTTCTACAAACGTTTTTCTTTTGTTACAAATAAATGAAAAAGAACAATCCTGTTCCAGGTTTATTTTATTCCAGCGTTAGATTTTCAGAGGCTTTTACACGTTTCCTATTTGCAGGCAAATTTCATCATGTTATTCACAGCAATGAGTTGTACCGCATGAACGGTTCTCATTGTTGAGAGGACTCCTTCTCTGGGTCTTTTCAGCACACGTCTACACAGCGTAGGTTTACCTCTTTCTTATTGTTTGAAACCCATTGTTGGAGAGGGTGAGGAATTTGTTCCTGTGATCAAATGCTGTTAAACCTTTGTTATAGTGGATTTTTTTTCGGAGTTGTTCCCGTGGTTTTTCCCTCGAAGTAGGGTTTTCCACGTAAAATCTAGCGTTCATGTGGATGTATGTGCTCTTTGTGTCTGTTATTTTTGTGGTTTTTTTTTTTGGATTTATTGTTGGCTAAGAAAACGTCAACCTGTAGGAAACCTGCTTCCTGTGTCTCCTAAAAGCACCAAAGCATATGTGACACTTTCATTCTAGCAATTTAGTAGTCCTATACCTAATCCCCTTGCTGGGATTAAGGGGGGGAAAATGGTTGGGAATAAATTGTTTTATCAGATCAGAAACAGATATGGAATCTTGCAAGGTACCTCATCGAACAGCTCCTGCATTAAATTTTTTTATCAGATTTCATCATCTTCCATTTGAAATGGGGCACTCCAGAGCGCCATTGTACACGCACAACAACTTTATATTGGTAGATTGTTGATATCAAGAAAAAAACATCACTGTACAGAGGAATTTTCTTCGTCAGGCAGTAATTGTTAATTGAAACTCAACAATCTTCATTTCGTCATCGCTTTGACTGTTAAAAGAGTTCGATCCTAGCAAGATAATATTAGTTTGATCAAGTATAGCATCAGGATGCAAGTACGCAACACATAAAAGCACTGCATCAAACTTTAAAAGATATTGACATGAGAGGGTAATGTTGCTCTTCTTCATCAATTATTAGAAATCGACAAAACAATCATGCTGTGCCTGAGAAAAAACTGAAAAGCAGATCGAATTCCCAAGACCAATTTGTTCTTTACTGCTGCTATAACAGAACAAACAAAAAAAAAAGAAAGAAATAAAAGCACAGACAGTTTTTACTGCAAATGATGTTCGAAAACTCCCTATCATTGCTCCTGCCAATTATATGCACAAGAAATCAGAATCTTGACATACCAAATATCCGTCTTCTACACAATCAGTACTCAATAACATTGAAAAAGAATTTGAACAGTTTAAGCAGCAGAATCAATAGATGCATCAGAAGACATAGCGTTGATATTCTCCACTACCATCTTTAACTTGAAGTTCTTTTCCTTCTCAAGGATCAACACCTCCATCAGATTCTCATTTTTTTGCACCATCTTTGCCTCTCCATCAGACTCTCTTCGTAACAGAACAATCATACCTGCGACTCGCCTTCTCTGCTACTATCTCTTGATTAAGGGTCTCAACAGCTCCTTCTATTCCACTCATGTTTGCACCAGCATGATCTCCCACTAAACCCTCCAAGTCACCTGACCCGCTTGACGACTCACTGAACCCTATGTTGGTGTCCGTATCGATGATGGTTTCACCTCCAAAATGAACCGTTTTCACAACATCATCTTTTGACTCAGCGTGAAATTCTGGCTCAAGCTCGAATTTGCTCTCATTAAATTTCCAGCCACTGATCCTGGTAGTCTTCACACTTGAACCCGCTGAGTCAGTGTCAGTACCAGAAGTAATCTGGCTTGATGTCCCATCACTTGAAGCGTTGGGTTCTTTGAATCTTTCTTCAACATTAGGCAACCCACGGAAAAACTCGTTGAACAAAAGGTCCAATCCTTCACAGTTCTTGAACAAAGAATACCGTAACAGCTGATCAGCAGAAGGTCTCCTTGAAGGGTCTTGATCAAGACAAGAAGCAACCATATCTTTGAACGCTTGAGAAAAGTGGTTGTTCTTGAAATCTTTCTTGCTCTTCTCATCGTAATCATAATCAGATAACCCGAACCTCTTCTTCATCTTCAACATCAAAGACTTCGAAGGAGGAAGGTAGGAGAAAGGAGGTCCGCCATGGGCCAATTCCAACGCAGTAACACCAAAAGACCATATATCAGACTTGAAACTATAACCTGTATTTGAGTCTTGTATAACCTCTGGCGCCATCCAATATGGAGTCCCTGCAACATCAGTTAACCTCATTTTTGATGAGGAAGACAATGAGGATGATTTCTCAATGCTGCTGGAGTCGTAAATCCAGACCGACATGCCAGAATCTTCAAGTTTTATGCTGCCATTATCTGTGTGATTTAAAAGAATGTTTCCTGCCTTGATATCTGTGTGTAAGTAGTCTAGGCGATGAAGATAAGACAACCCCTTTAGGGTCTCTTTGAGAACTATAGCAATGCATGGCTCTAGCAGGCCATCAGGGAAAAAAGAAGAGACTATGGATTGGAGAGAACCAGCAGCCATGTAAGGCATAACCAGCCAAAGATGGTGATCCACGGTAAAAGAACAAAGGGAGCCAAGAAAGTTAGGGTGTGAATGAAGTGACATGGCCTTGGTTTCACGTCTGAGACCATCAAGATCGGCTGCAGAATATTGTTCAAGATCAATAATCTTGATTGAAACCAAACCTGAGTACCGGATGTCGTTGTTGACACATGTTGCTTTGTGAACTGTGGCACGAGCACCACCACCAATCTGTTCCAAGATTCTATATGCATCTGCGCCCGTTGGGTATTGAATTTGAACTTTTCCATCAGTCCTGGATGATGAAGATGAAGCTGACATGGTTTTGATCTTGATCTTGAATGAGATGGATTTTGTTGGTTTCTTGAACTGGGCAAGGAGCTTTTCTTGATAATGAGGAAGGTTAATTTGTTTTGGAAAAACTAGGTGTTTTGCAGTTGGTTTTCTTGTGAAGTCTCAGGGGGAGAGAGCAGTGATTTATCTTCGAGAAGTAAGAGTCAGAAGATGCATGGCATGGGAAGTACATGACTGCCTTTTATATAGAAGGGAGGGATTTAATAACAGAGAGAAGCAGGCCTGTGCAGTTTGAGGGGTTCCATACGCTGGAGCCTGTGCTTCCTGAGCTTCTTGTACCCCAGTCCTCATGGTTTGGGCCTTTTTCTTTCGGAATAACAATGAAGCTAGAGGAGGAGGAGAGAAATATCGGTTGATTAAGTTGGAAAAATTGTTCAGAGCTAAGTATCACAGCTTCGGTTTAGCTATTATATACTGCTCGCAAAGCATGCGTGAAAGTTTGCTCTTTTGCAAATTCAGTCTGCTTCTCAATCTCAGCTTGCACTAATATATCCTTCCCTTCTCGCATGGAAAATTTAAGAAAACAAAAGTTGTTTTTTGTTTTCTTGATTAATTTTTGTTGCTATGAAACAAGAGTTTGTGACAAACAATGTAATTAAGCAGTGGACAAATGAGCAATATGCACCGGCCTCGAGCACTGTTGGAGCGATTATTCAATACAAATCATCAAACAATGGAAAAAAGAAAAAAGTACAACAAAATATAAGAGGAATACAGGGAAAGAATGGTGATGAATCCCATCCTCAAGGCTTTGGTGCAAGACCAGCCTTCAGAGCTTGAATGGTGGCAACATCAGTCTTGAAGGCCTTGGCCAAGATGTTATCGTCAATGCTGGTGGTGAAAAGGGTAGTAGGAAGTGATACAGTCCCTGCACTAACACTTCCGAAAGCAGAAATTGCCAAAGCTGGATTTTGAGCATCGGCATTGTATTGGAAGTGGACGAGCCCCTTGGGAAATATGAACATATCACCAGCTTGTAGAGTCTGGGTGAAGAGCTTGTTGGTTGTGTCGACGAATCCTACTTGAAGAGAACCATCAACAAGGAAAAGAAGCTCCGCGGACCGAGGATGAGTGTGAGGTGGATTAGTAGTGCCAGCCGGGAATTGAAGCACCGCATATGAAACGCTTTGCCCAATAAGAGCTGGAAATTCTGCTGCACTTACCTTTGAGACCTTGAAAGCTGAAGGTGGTTGTGCGCCAACAAGGGCACGCATGCCAGTGAAAGTGAAGAATGCTCCATCAACCGTGGTTGCATTTAGTGGGACTATAAAATCAGAAATAATATCCGGGTCTCCAGCGATTGCCATTTTGGCGACGACAAATAAAGCTACTAGCAGTAACAAGAATTTGAAGGTGGAAGAAGCTGATGCCATGATGAAGAACTTGATGTGAAGATCAAGGTAGAGCTACTATAGTCTATTATGGCATTTGTGATGATGTGCTTGGTTTTGAAAGATTTATATAGAGGAGAAACTAACAGAAAGGCAAGCATGTACAGCAGGCTAGCTCTTCGATAATAACAATTGATGAACAATACAATGTTATCAGCACCAATGTTTGTATTGTATATTCTTTATATATATATATATATAAAACAAAGTATGATAATAAAAAAAGAGTACAGATGCCGGCGGATGTTGTTGCTGCGGGTGCAGGGAATGAATATGAAATTTTCTTTTCTATCATACTTTGATGCTCCTGCAAATTACAACCAGCTGGTAACAATCATCTGAAACTCAACTTTCGTAAACATGTTTTCAACTGAAAAATCCATGATTGAACAATCAAATATCAAATCAATGTTCAAAATTTAGATCTCAAATCCAGATTATTAAGCCTTCAAGAGGAGGTTGGTTTAGATACTAATATATATTCAATCTAACCTATTAAAACGATCATGTATCTATATCAGATTAGCCTCATTCGTAGAGGTACAAGAAATCTGTAGATATGTATAGTTTGTGCGTATAGTTGTGAAGGATGTGTTAAGTTGTAAAAAACACTATTTTTTGTTAGATGTGCAATCATTTCAAAATATTTATCAGTTCTTTATGAGTTAATAAATAAACACAACAGCAAGCCCTATCTCCATTACTCAAAATCAAACTCGAAAAAGACTGTGAGGCAGCCACATTGAGCTTGATTTTAACACAAGTTATCTCTCTAACTTGTTTATATCCCCTGGTGTTTTCCAGTTTCCATATGACCTTAATATCCAGATTTTAAGGTATCAAATTCCTCCCCTGCCATCCGCCAGAACAAAAGAAATGCCTGTTTTCTGTGTTCTCCTCATTCCTTTGTTCTCAACAGCACTTCAAAGCAGCTTAGGTCAAAAAAAGCCAAGGACCATGCCACAGATCCTGAATTTCATGGCATAACTTAAGATGCCATTAAACAGCATGTCGAATAGGCCTTGGCATATCGCCGAACCTCAGCAGCTGTTCTACTGGGCTTCACACGTCCAACAGTTCATGTCTTCTAACGAGTCATTTCATTTGTCTAGAAAGGATTTTAGAAAAGCTAAAGCATGTTTGTTTAAAGATCAATGCGAGTTTCAAATGAAATTTTTGCAGAAAATGATCAGCTTCAACCTATATGAAGAATGTCAACTAGCCAGTCTCACATGAAACCCTATATAGCTGAAATTAGTCAGTGTATATACTCTTCTTAGAGATCAATTAAACTGTAAAAACAAAAGCTTTCTACCGGTCAAAATTTGATGTGTAATTTTTATTTTATTTTTATATGGAATAATAAAATAAAATTAAAATAAATGATATAAAAATAAATAAACCTTCATATGTTTCTTGACCAATAAAAAGTTGATATATGAAATAAGATGTTTAAGATATCTTGTCATGAATACAAGATTTTATTAATAAAAATCAACCAATAAAATAATACCATGTGGCTTAAAAAAAAACTCGAGAACCCCTATAAACTTCTATAAATTGCGGGTTTCACCCTAGACAAAAAGAGAAGAATTCTTGGAGATACAAAACAATTTTCAAGACAAGCATTTCAAGCAATGAAGCTCTCTCGAAAGCTCTCAAGCCTTTTTTATATACTCTTGAAGTCTACAAAAAATAAAGATTTGTTGGATCAAGCATAAACATTCTATAAGAATTCTTCAACAACACTTTGAAAATAAATCAAAGGTAATTTTCAAAATATCAAATTATCAAATCTCACTTTGCAATACACACCTAAATTTGCATTCTTGCAAATCACAACTCTTGGCTTAATTTCACAAATAAATTAGGTCATTATGTATCAAATTTAAAAAAGGAATCAGAGGATTGTCTTATTTTCTTGTAAGAATATTTTAAATAAAGATTATACTCGGTCATATATTTAATAAAATCAAATATTTGTACATGTGTATTTGTTTAATTTCAGGTACTCAAAATTATGTCCATAAATTTCTAGCAACTCCACTAGGGACATCTCTATCTCTCGTCTATTCTCTTCAAAAAAAAAAAATCTCAACAACCTCTTAATAGCAACTAGGAAGAATATGATCATCGTTGTTGTTTCCAGAAGTAACAAGGCTACTAATTCAAGTCGTACAATAGCGAAAAGTCAAACTATCCGATTTGAATCTTCGTATCTCAATCCTTGTGTAATGACTTTGGTTCCACAACAAGCCCTTCTTGAACATGAATTAGATTAAACAAGACTTGCTCTTCATATTTTATTACCCTTTTAAAATCCACCTTAGCCTATATATCTCAAAGAAGTCTATTGAAAGCCTTTTTGAACTTTTTAGTTCTAAACCCTGTCACTATACTAAACTATTAAAGATTCTTTAACCCCAAATGCAAAGAAGGCAT
>Ga0325414_1004726_pt1 | contig 14291 bp, 6 predicted proteins | sample PopdelMetagenome_8_FD_206183 | JGI IMG/M metagenome (GOLD analysis project Ga0325414, IMG submission 206183) | Populus deltoides microbial communities from Bellville, Georgia, United States - Leaf-PdKOR-R3 | ecosystem: Host-associated > Plants > Phyllosphere > Phylloplane/Leaf | place: USA...
CCCAATTCTGCCTCTAAGATAGTTAAAATTGCTCATCAATGAACCAGACCTACTACCCTATAGGGTCTGTCATGACCCAGTCTCGGTTGGTGACCTATAACTGGAGTTCTATGACTCCAAATTGAGCGAGACCAATTTTATTAGTTAGTAAACATCCAAAACTATAATTTCTATGAGGAACTTGATCCTAATTCCTTCATTCTCCTACCCAAAATCTCTTTGAAAGTCAAGAGACGAAACTATCCAGATTCATCACCTTTCCATTTACACACAACACACGAAGTTCTTTACTTTAACAACTCTTACTTCCTTTTTTTTTTTCAATTCAAGTCTAAGAACTCAATATAAATTTATATCCAGGCATCAATTCATAATCGACTTGAAATGACTCATAAGACCAGGTTTATAATATCTTACCTGGTGCGAATCAAGGCTTCGATCCCACCTTTTCTTTCTAATGACAGCCGACCCTCCCCTCTTCTCTTCTTGTTCAATTTTTTCTTGTTAATCCCTTTCCCACCAGGGTTTATTTTACCTATAACCCTCAATCTGGGATGGGTTCTTGAAATTTTGGTGTTTCTCTCTTGATTTGTAAAAAAAACAGATATAAAAACTCCTTCTTTTCTTTCTTTACATAGCTGCAGATCTGTTTTTGGTGAGAATAGGAGTATTTATACTCTATAATTATTCTTATTTGCTTTTAGACCCTATTTTTTTTAAGTGTATTCGTTCTTGCCCCCACTTCTTTTTAGTTTAGTTTATTTTCTTTAATTTAATCCAGGTTTGGTTTTTTTCTCGGGATTTACATGTGTTGTATAACACTTGGTACATTAAATGCTTAATCCTTCATAGTCTTCGACCGACATCGTTATTATGATAGGAACTTGATTTGTTGTTAACATAAACTAGCAACATGAATGCCTGATGATATTTATAAGTATGGTGTTACTTAGATAAGATGATTAATATGATCATGTTAATACTTTATAATGAGCCATTAACGATAAATCATCCGATTGGAACCTCTTTTGTGTGTGGTTTCCAATTGAGTAATAAAAAGAGTTTATATTATATTTATTTGAAATACCATTAGTGGTTCCTCTAACCTTGACATCTGTTTTATTATTGTTTAATCCTTACATCAATATCACTTCCCAAAACTCTCTTCAACTCCTTTTCTGTTATTATTCTCTTCAAATCTTTCTCTTTAATTGTAATTTATACAATTCACCTCTCTGTGGTTCGACCCCGGCCTTGTCGGGTTATTTATTACTTCGACACTCCTGCACTTGAGATAAGACATTAACTCTTTGATCGTGTCACTACTCCAAGGAAAACAGCCAACTGAAACTCCTTTAAAAATTTAGACGTGATCCAACAGTCGGAACAAAAGTTATGGACCTTTTCAGCCGGTACTTTGGTCGCGTCGGAGGTATGATCCGAACGGACATCCTCTGCGTGGAGTAGAGATTCCACGCTACTCCAAGGAAAAAAGCCAACTTAAACTGCTTAAAAAATTTGGACACCACCCAACAGTCGGATCAAAAGTTATAGACCTTTTCAGCCGGTACTGTGGTCGTGTCGGAGGTACGACCCGAACGGACATCGTCGGCGTGGAGAAGGGATTCCACGCTACTCCAAGGAAAACAGCCTAAGGAAACTCCTCTAAAAATTTAGGCGCTTTCCAACAGTCCTATCAAAAGTTAAGGACCTTTACAACCGGTACTCTGGTCGCGTCGGTGGTACGGCCCAAACAAACATCGTCAGCGTGGAGTAGGGATTCCACGCTACACCAAGGAAAACAGACTTCGAAAACTCTTCTACAAATTTGGGCGCGATCCAACGACTGGATCAAAACTTATGGACCTTTTAAGCTGGTACTGTAGTCGCGTTGGTGGTACGACCCGAACGGACATCGTTGGTGTGGAGAAGGGATTCCACGCTACTCCAAGGAAAACAGCCTAAGGAAACTCCTCTAAAAATTTAGGCGCTTTCCAACAGTCCTATCAAAAGTTAAGGACCTTTACAGCCGGTACTCTGGTCGCGTTGGTGGTACGGCCCAAACAAACATCATCGGCGTGGAGTAGGGATTCCACGCTACTCCAAGGAAAACAGCCAACTGAAACTCTTCTAAAAATTTAGGCGCGATCCAACGATCAAAAAAAAAAGTTATGAACCTTTTCAGCTGATACTTTGGTCGCGTCGATTGTACGACCAGAACGGATACCCTCGGCCTGGACTAGCGATTCCATGCTACTTTAAGGAATACAGCTAACTGAAACTCCTCTAAAACTTTGAGCGCAATCCAATGGTTGGATCAAAAGTTATGGATCTTTTCAGCCGGTACTTTGGACGCGGCGGTGATATGACCTGAAACGGATAACGTCGGCGTGTAGTAGGAATTCCACGCTATTCCAAGGAAAACAACCTGCGAAAACTTCTCTAAAAATTTAGGCGCGATCCAACAGTCAAATCAAAAGTTACCGACATGTTGAGCCGGTACTGTGGTCGCGTCGGTAGGACGCCTCAAATGACGTCGTCGGCGAGCAGTAGTTATTCCATGCTACTCAAAACAAAACAGCCTGTGGAAACTCCTCTAAAACTTTGAGCGCTATCCAACGATTGAATCAAAAGTTATGGACCTTTTAAGCCGGTAGCGCAATCGAGTAAGTGGTATGACCCGAACTTACATCGTCAGCGTGGAGCAGGGATTCCACGCTACCCCAAGGAAAACAACCATCTGAAACTCGTTGAAAAATTTAGGCGCAATCCAAAGGTCGGATCAAAAAGTTATGGACCTTTTCAGCCGATACAGTGGTCGCGTCAGTGGTACGACCTGAACGGACATCGTCGGCGTGCAGTAGCTATTCCATGCTACTCTAAGGAAAACAGCCTACGGAAACCCCTCTAAAAATTTGAGCGCGATCCAATGGTTGTATCTAAAGTTATACTTTTTCAGCCAATACTTTGGTCTCGGCGGTGGTACGACCAAAATGAACTTTGTGAACGTGGAGGGATTCCATGCTACTCCAACGAAAACTGCCTACGAAAACTCTTTTAAAAATTTAGGCGCGATCCAACGATCGGATCAAAAGTTATGGACCTTTTCAACCGGTACTATGGTCGCGTTGGTTGTATGCCCCAAAGGACGTCGTCGGCGTGGAGAAGTGATCCACGCTACTCCAAGAAAAACAGCCTACGGAAACTCTACAAATTTGGGCGTGATCTAACAGTCGGATCAAAAGTTATAGACCTTTTGAGCCGGTACTCTGGTCGCGTCGGTAGTATGCCCCAACTGACGTCGCTGGCGCGCAGTAGCGATTACATGCTACTCAAAGGAAAACAGCCTACGGAAACTCCTCTAAAAATTTAGGCGTGATCCAACAGTCGGATAAAAGCTATACACCTTTTGAGCCGGTATTCTGGTTGTGTCCATGCTATGCCCCAACGAACGTCATCGGCGTGCAGTAGCGATTACATGGTACTCAAAGGAAAATAGCCTACGGAAACTCTAAAAATTTAAGCGCGATCAAAAGTATGGACCTTTTCAGCCGGTACTGCAGTCAACTCGGTGGTACGACACGAACGGACATCATTGGCATGGAGTAGGGATCCACGCTACTTCAAGGATGACAGCCTACGAAAAGTCCTCTGAAAATTTAGGCGCGATCCAACGGTCGGATCAAAAGTTATAGACCTTTGGAGCCGGTACTCTGGTCGTGTTAGTGGAATGCCCCAACGAATGTCGTCGGCGTGCAGTAGCGATTCCATGCTACTCAAAGGAAAACAGCCTACGGAAACTCCTTTAAAACTTTGAGCGCGATCCAATGGTCGGATCAAAAGTTATAGACCTTTTCAGCTGGTATTTTGGACACGGCGGTGGTACGACCTGCATGGACATCATCGGCATGGAGTAGGGATTCCACGCTACTCCAAGGAAAACAGCCTACTAAAACTCCTTCAAAAATTTGGGCGCGATCCAACAGTCGGATCAAAAGTTATCGACATTTTGAGCCGGTACTCTGGTCATGTCGATGGCACACACCAACGGATGTTGTCGGCGTGCATTAGCGATTCCAGTCTACTCAAAGGAAAACAGCCTACAGAAACTCCTCAAAAAGGTCGATACCTACTCAAAAAATTGGATCGCACCCAAATTTTTAGAGGAGTTTCCATAGGCAGTTTTCCTTTGAGTAGCGTGGAATCCCTACTCCACCCCGACGATGTCTGTTCGTGTCGTACCACTGATGCGACTAGAGTACCGACTTAAAAGGTCGATAACTTTTGATCCGACTGTTCGATCGTGCCTAAATTTTTAAAGGAGTTTCTGTAGGCTGTTTTCGTTGGAGTAGCATGGAATCCCTACTCCACTCCAACGAAGTCCGTTCGGGTCGTACTACCGACGCGACCAAAGTACCGGCTGAAAATGTTCGTAACTTTTGATACGACCGTTGGATCGTGCCTAAATTTTTAGAGGAGTTTCCGTAGGTTGTTTTGCTTGGAGTAGCATGGAATCCCTACTACACGTCGGCGAAGTCCGTTCAGGTCGTACCACCAACGGGACCAAAGTACCAGCTAAAAAGGTCCATAACTTTTGATCCGACCATTGGATTTTGCCCAAATGTTTTAAGGAGTTTCCGTAGGCTGTTTTCCTTTAAGTAGCATAGAATCGCTACTACATGCCGACAACATCCATATGGGCGTGCCAATGACACGACCAGAGTACCTGCTCAAAAGGTCGATAACTTTTCATCCGACTGTTGGATCGCGCCCAAATTTTTAGATGAGTTTTTATAGGCTGTTTTCCTTGGTGTAGCATGGAATCCCTACTCCACGCCGAAGAAGTCCGTTCAGGTCGTACCACTAATGGGACCAAAGTACTAGCTAAAAAGGTCCATAACTTTTGATCCAACCGTTGGATTTCGCCCAAATATTTTAAGGAGTTTCCATAGGTTGTTTTCCTTTAAGTAGCATGGAATCGCTACTACACGACGACGACATCTGTATGGGCGTGCCAACGACACGACCAGAGTACCTGCTCAAAAGGTTGATAACTTTTGATTCGACCGTTGGATCGTGTCTAAATTTTTAGATGAGTTTCCATAGGTTGTTTTCCTTGGTGTAGCATGAAATCCTTACTCCATGCCGATGAAGTCCGTTCGGGTCGTACCATCGATGCAACCAAAGTACCGGCTGAAAAGGTCCATAACTTTTGATCTGACTGTTGGATTGCGCTCAAATTTTTAAAGGAGTTTCCGTAGGATGTTTTCCTTGATGTAGCATGGAATCCCTACTCCACGCCGACGACGTCCGTTGGGGCGTACCACCGACACAACCAATGTAAACCCCTGGTTATAATTTTTCTAGACTATAAGACCAAGAGGGGGTCAATGTTCAAATAATAGAAGGTTAGGGGTTATGTACAAATTATAAAATGACCCCTAACGTGAAACCCTTTAAATTTATAATTTAGATATGCTTATGACTCGGTGAAAACTTTGTAAACCCCAACAAAAGACTTCACCATGATGAATTGAATAATGAGAAATAAAATAGAAATGGTGATAAATTGTAAAACTCCCGAGCAAATTTTATGATATTAATAAAATTATTGATAATTCAGAATCGAGAATGAGATGAGATAGTTAAAATAAAAAAAATTGAATGGTATTGAATTATTAGAAAAGAAATTTTAGAGAGAGATTTTTTTTGCATAGTATTTTAAAAACGGACCGAGAAAAGACATTTGGTTGAAGAAAAAGATACCCAAACTTGATATAAGGTTGTTTTAGTAAATATGGATAGATTTGCTATATAAATAGCAAAATTATGCAGAAAAAAAAAGAGGATGGCCGAATGAAAAAAAAAAGGGAGAGAGTGAGAGAGAGTATCTTGAGAGCAGACACTAAAACGGCCATATCTCTGGATTACACCGTTGGATTAATCTGGTTTTTGGATATGTGATGGTTCTTACCACCCTCTAACATCTGACCCCTGCGATCTGAATGTTCTGGTTTGGTGTGAGAGATATAGCCCTCGCAACATTTCTAGGAAAACCTGCCTACAGGTCAGTCATGGTCACTGGCATTTTCCGCCTTTATCCACCGTTGGATCCTACTCAAATTTTGATATGTTGGTCATATTGATGATTTATTCATTATGAACGGTGGAGATCGGTATTAGAGACTTCTACAAGGAGGAATTCATCGTAGAACAGTATATTGTTAATTTTTAGGTCTGTTTGGTTTTGTTTCGATCTAGAAAGATCTATCCATTAAAAGTCTATGAGTTTTTGTTATGTGGTGCATGACATAATGGTAGTTAAATTCACCGTTGGATTGCATTCATTCTGATTGAGTTGGGAGAAACGGGAGCCTTACTGAAACATTGTTTTTAAGTTAGGTTAGCAAAAATGAAATGAATGGAAAGTGTGGTGGCTTGATTTGTGTTTAACCATCAAAAACATGCTAATTATGATTTAAATTGAAGAAAATCCTTAGTGTCTTTCCTTAGGCATGTTTGACAATAATATTGATAGTAGGAAAAGGGAGATATTGGTTGTCTCAATATATGTATTGCGGTTTAACAGTTTTATCACCTACCTTTCGACTGTGGTTAGGGAACCAAAATGATAAAATTCCAGATTGGTTTCTTCACAAAGGTTGTAGATATGGATGTTATCTTTTAAACAAACTTGACCTCGTATAACAAAAAATGAAAGAAGGGTCGAACTGTCTTGTATTTGACAGAATTTGTTGAGTACTATAACAGGTAATTTCAGGGGTGTTGAGGGCAGAATTGGTTTTCCGATCCTTCAGTAGAGTTGTAGAACCGTGTCTTATCTTTTCAAGGAGCCAAACCACACTTAAAACCAAATTCTATAACTTTACTTATTAATTAAATGGTAAATAGTGTTCTCGAGTGAAATCTATTCTAGAAAGTGTAATGAGGTTGTTGAAGGAAATAATCGGAAAATGAAATTAAAACATGGTGATGAATTCATGTGATTGAGATTGCAATAGTATGAGAACACACATTGTGATAAAATTAGAAGAGGGTACTAATTATATCTCTTGATTCTCAAACAGAAAAGATGTATGGAGCAGGGTCGTCAGTAGTTAAAGGGACTCGATCGGTTGGGGAAACAAGTAAGTGCATCGCACCTTGTCTTTTCAATTTGTGTAAATTCATTGATAAATTTCAAAATTTATTGTTTTATTGCTTCGATAAACATTGAAATGAATATGAGTACCTTTGCATACATTGATGTGTATCAACTAGTTCTGATAATTGGATTGGATACGAGTGTCTTACGTACATTGACGTGTATCAAACTTATGATGATATTATTGGAATGAATAAGAGTACCTTGCGTACAATGGTATAGATCAATTAGTTAGGATAAGTTAGCTCTTAAAAAAAAGATATTTTTGATACTCTTATATGGTATGTGATATGACTAGGGGTCGAGATAAAGAGAAAAGGTTGAATTGTGGATGTTGTGTGTAAATGGAAAAGTTGATAAATTTGGTTAGATTCGTCTCCTGACTCGTGGAGAGAATTCGAGTAGAAGGATGAGGGAATTAGGATTAGGTTCCTTCATAATAATTGTAGTTTTGGATGTTGACTAACTAAGAAACTGGTCTTGCTCAATTTGGAGCTATAAAACTCTAGTTATGGGCCACCAACCGAGACTGGGTCATGACAGACCCTATAGGGTAGTAGGTCTAATTTGTTGACAAATAATTTCAAGTGTCTTGAGGGCAAAACTGGGTTCTCCTCCCTTCATGGGACTTGTGGCCCTGTGTCTTAGCTTTCCGACGAGACCAACATCGCTTGAAACGGAGTCCTAGAACTCCAGATATAGTCAAAACTCTGAGGAGAGGTTGGAATACGACCTCTACTGGCAGGTTCAGAAAGTCGCTAAAGCGACTATTTAGACGCATTAAAGGGTGAAAATTTGGGTTCTTTCCCTTCAGGAAACATGTGATATTATATCTTAGCTTCGAAAAGAAACGAGCCATGTTCGAAATGAAATTTTATAATGATAACTATGGTCGGACAAAGAATGACAATATTAATGAATGAAATTGGCATGGACTAGCATACATTTAGTGTATGGTAGGATCCCGGGTAAGGGGATCACAATGCATCGATGCCTAAGGGGCATGGACTAGCATACATTTAGTGTATGGTAGGATCCCGGGTAAGGGGATCACCATGCATAGACATATTTAGTGTATGCTAGGATCCCGGGTAAGGGGATCACCATGCATCGATGCCTATGGGGCATGGACTAGCATAGATTTAGTGTATGCTAGGATCCCGAGTAAGGGGATCACCATGCATCGATGCCTATGGGGCATGGACTAGCATATATTTAGTGTATGCTAGGATCCCGGGTAAGGGGATCACCATGAATCGATGCCTATAGGACATCGACTAGCATACATTTAGTGTATGCTAGGGTCCCGGGTAAAGGGGATTGCTAAGCATTGACGCCTACGAGGTGATGATGATACTGGTGAAATTGGTATTGACAATGGAGAAGTGAATGGAATATGATTACATGTTTGCCTTTTTTAAATTGTTGAATATTTGTGTTACTATACTTATTGTGATATTCATGTTTCAATAATATATATTTTGTTTCAGGACCATCGCGTGCACGACAGGAGTAGATCCTAGCTTTTGTTGACTTTTTGTTATGTAGTTCTAGGGAGTATATCCTTATATTTTGAAATATTAAAACATTTATATAACTTAATTTATATAATGGATGTTTTAAACTTGAATAGATGAACTTAACTCTGAAATTCATATAATCATGTTTCATGTATGCGTGTTTATCTCATTTATTCCTCCATAATGATATTTCTTGTTCAATGTATGTTATAAATATTATGGTTGTGATGATGATGATGATGTTTGTGGAATTGAGACTCAAGACGATTGGGTTGTGATTGAGTTATGAGATGTGAAATATTAGAAGTGCAAACAGGGTATATGTAGATAACGTGGGACCTCCCGGTATAGGGGAGACTCTGCCGAAATTTCGGTGGAAATTTCGGTAGATTTTTATATGAGAACTGTAGAAAAAAAAATCACTTGTTTTTTCACGTACCAAATCATAGAAAAATAATTATAAATGTAATGAATGTATGGGGTGTTACAACCAAAGTACCGTCTCAAAAGATCTATAACTTTTGATCCTATCGTTGTATCGCGCCGAAATTTTTAGAGGAATTTCCATAGGCTGTTTTCCTTGGAGTAACGTGGAATCCTACTCCACGCCAACGATGTCCGTTCGGGTCGTACCACCAACGGGACCAAAGTATCGACTGAAAAGGTCCACAACTTTCGATCCGACCGTTGGATCGCGCTTAAATTTTTAGAGGAGATTTCATAGGCTGTTTTCCTTTGAGTAGCATGGAATCAGTACTGCACACCGACGACGTCCGTTGGGGAGTTCCCCCGACAAGACCGGAGTACCGGCTTAAAAGGTCTATAACATTTGATCCTACCGTTGTACATGCCGTCTGTTTAGGTCGTACCCACGACACGACCAGAGTACCGGCTCAAAAGGTCGATAACTTTTGATCCGACCGTTGGATCGCGCCCAAATTTTTAGACAAGTTTCCATAGGCTCTTTTCCTAGGAGTAGCATGGAATCCCTACTCCACGCCAACGAAGACTGTTTGGGTCGTACCACCGACGGGACCAAAGTACCGGCTGAAAAGGTCCGTAACTTTTAATCCGACCGTTGGATCTCGCCCAAATTTTTTAAGGAGTTTCCATAGGCTTTTTTCCTTTAAGTAGCATGGAATCACTACTGCACGCCGACGACATTCGTTGGGGCGTGCTGACGAGCCAACGACACGACCAAAGTACCGGCTCAAAAGGTCTATAACTTTTGATCCGATCATTGGATCGCACCCAAATTTTTAGAGTTTTCTGTAGGCTATTTTCCTTGGAGTAGCATGGAATCCCTACTCCACACCGACGCTGTCAGTTCGGGTCGGACCACCAACGCGACAACAGTACCGGCTGAAAAGCTCCATAACTTTTGATCCTACAGTTGGATCGTGCTCAAAGTTTTATAGGACTTTTCGTAGGCTGTTTTCCTTATAGTAGCATGGTATCCCTACTCCATGCCGATGAAATCCGTTCGGTTCGTACCACCGATGAGACCAAAGTACTGGTTAAAAGGTCCATAACTTTTGATCCGACTGTTGGATCGCGCCTAAATTTTTTGAGGACTTTCCGTAGGCTATTTTCTTTGAAGTAGTGTGGAATTCTTACTCCACACCGACGATGTCCGTGGGGGTGCACCATCGACGCAACCACAGTATCGGCTGAAAAGGTCCATAACTTTTGATCTGACCGTTGGATCTTGCTCAAATTCTTAGAGGAGATTCTGTAGGCTGTTTTCCTTAGAGTAGCATGGAATAGGTATTGCACATCGACGATGTTCGTTGGGGCGTTCCCCCGACACGACCGGAGTACCGGCTCAAAAGGTTGATAACTTTTGATCCAACCGTTGGATCTTGCTCAAATTTTTAAAGGAGATTCCGTAGGCTGTTTTCCTTTGAGTAGCATGGAATCCCTATAGCACGTCGACAACGTCCGTTGGGGCGTTCCCCTGACACGATCAGAGTACCGGCTTAAAAGGTCGATAACTTTTGATCCGATAGTTGGATCGCGCTTAAATTTTTAGAGGAGTTTCCGTATGCTCTTTTCCTTGGAGTAACATGGAATCCCTACTCTACGCCAACGAAGTCTGTTGGGGACGTACCACTAACGCGACCAAAGCACCGGCTGAAAAGGTCCATAACTTTTGATACGACCTTTGGACCGCGCCTAAATTTTTAGAGGAGTTTTGTAGGCTGTTTTCCTTGCTGTAGCATGGAATACCTACTCAACACAGACGAAGTCCGTTCGGGTCGCACCACCGACGCAACCAAAGTACCGGCCGAAAAGGTACTTTTGATCCAATCGTTGGATTGCGCCCAAATTTTTAGAGGAGTTTTCGTAGGCTGTTTTGCTTGGAGTAGCATGGAATCCCTACTCCACACCGACGAAGTCCGTTCAGGTCGTACCACCGACGGGACCAAAATACCAGCTAAAAAGGTCCATAACTTTTGATCCGACCGTTGGATCGCGCCTAAATTTTTAGAGGAGTTTCCGTAGGCTATTTTCCTTGGAGTAGCATGGAATCGCTACGCCACTTCGATGACGTCCGTTGGGGCATTCCACCACCACGAATAGAGTACCGGCTCAAAAGGTCTACAACTTTTGATCCGGTAGTGGGATCGCGCCTAAATTTTTAGAGGAATTTCCGTATGCTGTTTTCCTTGGAGTAGTGTGGAATCCCTACTCCACACCGACGTTGTTCGTTCGGGTAGTACCACCGACGCGACTGTAGTACCGAATGAAAAGGACCATAAGTTTTGATCCGACGATGGGATCGCGCCAAAATTTTTAGACGAGTTTTCGTTTGCTGTTTTCCTTGGAGTAGCGTGGAAACCCTACTCCTCGGCGATGATGTCCGTTCGGGTCGTACCACTGACACGACAATAATACCAGCTGAAAAGGTCCATAAGTTTTGATCCGACTGTTGGATCGCGCCCAAATTTTTAGAGGAGTTTCAGTTGGCTGTTTTCCTTGGTGTAGCGTGGAAACTCTACTCCTCGGCTACGATGTCCGTTGGGTCGTACCACCAACACGACCAAAGTACTGGCTGAAAAAGTTCATGACTTTTGATCCGACCGTTGGACCGCGCCCAAATTTTTAGAGGAGTTTCCGTAAGCTGTTTTCCTTGGAGTAGCATGGAATCCCTACTCCATGCCGACGATATCCGTTCAGGCCGTACCACCGATGCGACTACAGTACAAGCTAAAAAAGTCCATAAGTTTTGATCCGAACGTTGGATCGCGCTCAAAGTTTAGAGGACTTTTCGTAGGCTGTTTTCCTTGGAGTAGCATGGAATCGCTTCTGCATGCCGACGATGTTCGTTGGGGCGTTCCACCGATACGACCAGAGTACATGCTCAAAAGGTACATAACTTTTTATCCGACCGTTGGATCGCATCTAAATTTTTAAAGGAGTTGCCGCAGGTTGTATTCCTTGGAGTAGCATGGAATTGCTATTGTTTGCAGACGACGTCCGTGGGGGCATACCACCGACACGACCATAGTACCGGCTCAACAGGTCTATAACTCTTGATCCGACCGTTGGATCGCACCTAATTTTTTAGAGTTTTCATAGGTTCTTTTCCTTGGAGTAGCGTGGAATCCCTACTCCACACTAACGACGTTCGTTGGGGCGTAGCACCGACACGACCAAAATACCGCCTCAAAAGGTCTATAACTTTTGATCCTACCATTGTATTGCGCCCAAAATTTTAAAGGAGTTGTCATAGGCTGTATTCCATGGAGAAGAATGGAATCGCTACTCCACTCCAACGATTTCCGTTCGGGTCGTACCACCGACGCGTCCAAAGTAACGGTTGAAAAGGTCCAGAACTTTTGATCCCACCGTCAGATCGCGCCCAAACTTTTAGAGGAGTTTTCGTTGGCTGTTTTCCTTGGAGTAGCGTGGAATCCCTACTCCTCACAGACAATATCCGTTCGGGGGTTGTACCATCGATGTGACAGTAGTACCGGCTGAAAAGGTTAATAAGTTTTGATTCGACCATTGGATCACGCTAAAGATTTTAGAGGAGTTTGCGTAGGCTGTTTTCTTTGGAGTAGCATGGAATCGCTACGCCATGCCGACGACGTCTGTTGGGGCGTTCCACCACCACGACTAGAGTATTTGCTCAAAAGGTCTATATCTTTTGATCCTACCGTTGTATCGCGCCTAAAATTTTAAAGGAGTTGTCGTAAGCTGTATTCCTTAGAGTGGCATGCAATCACTACTCCACAACAACGATGTTCGTTCGGGTCGTACCACCGATGCGACCAAAGTACCGGCTGAAAAGGTCCATAACTTTTGATCCGACCGTTTGATCGCGCCCAAATTTTTAGACGAGTTTCAGTTGGCTGTTCTCTTTGGCGTAGCGTGGAAACCCTACTCCTCGGTGATGATGTCCGTTTGGGTCGTACCACCGACACGACCATAATACCGGCTGAAAAGGTCCATAACTTTTGATCTGACCGTTGGATCGCGCCAAAATTTTTAGAAGAGTTTCAGTTGGCTGTTTTTCTTGGAGTAGCGTGGAATCCCTACTCCATAACGACGATGTCCGTTCGGGTCGTACCACCGACACGACCACAATACCGGCTGAAAAGGTCCATAACTTTTGATCCGACTATTAGATCGCACTAAAGTTTTTAGAGCAGTTTTAGTTGGCTGTTTTCCTTTGAGTAGCGTGGAATCACTACTCCACAGCGACGATGTCCGTTCTGGTCGTACCACCGACATTACCACAGTACCAGCTAAAAAGGTCCATAACTTTTGATCCGAACGTTGGATCACGTTTAAAGTTTTAGAGGACTTCCAATAGGCTGTTTTCCTTGCAGTAGCCAGGAATCGCTACTCCACATTGACGATGTCCATTCAGGTCGTACCACCGCCACGACCAAAGTATCGGCTGAAAAGGCCAATAACTTTTGATCCGACCGTTGGATCGGGCTTAAAATTTTAGAGGAGTTTTCGTAGCCTGTTTTCGTTTGAGTAGCGTGGACTCACTACTCCACAGCGACGATGTCCGTTCTGGTCTTACCTCCGACGTGACCACAATACCGGCTGAAAAGGTCCATATCTTTTGATCCGATCGTTGGATTGCCATCAAAGTTTTAGAGGACATTTCGGAGGCTGTTTTCCTTGGAGTAGTGTGGAATCCCTACTTCGTGCCGACGTTGTCCATTCCGGTCGTACCACCGTAGCGACCACAATGCCGGTTGAAAAGGTTCATAACTTTTGATTCGACCGTTGGATCGCCATCAAAGTTTTAGAGGACATTTTGGAGGTTGTTTTCCCCAAAGTAGCGTGGAATCCCTACTCCATGCCGACGTTGTCCATTCGGGTCGTACCACCGACGCGACCATAATGCCAGCTGAAAAGGTCCATAACTTTTTATCCAACCGTTGGATCGCGCTTAAAGTTTTAGAGGACTTCCCACAAGCTGTTTTCCATGGAGTAGCATGGAATCGCTACTCCTCAACGACGATGTCCGTTCGGGTCGTACCACCGACTTGACTGCAGTACCGGCTGAAAAGGTCCATAACTTTTGATCCGATCATTGGATCGTGCTCAAAAATTTAGAGGAGTTTCCGTAGGCTGTTTTC
>Ga0325414_1004736_pt1 | contig 14276 bp, 5 predicted proteins | sample PopdelMetagenome_8_FD_206183 | JGI IMG/M metagenome (GOLD analysis project Ga0325414, IMG submission 206183) | Populus deltoides microbial communities from Bellville, Georgia, United States - Leaf-PdKOR-R3 | ecosystem: Host-associated > Plants > Phyllosphere > Phylloplane/Leaf | place: USA...
CCCTAAGTTCCTATCTTATACAAAAGGGATAAGGAACCTAAATTCTACTCCTGACGTGAATGGGAGGGACCTGCAAAACATAAATTTTCCATACAATTAAAAATAACTAAAATACAAACAATTCACGAAAGAAAATTTATACAGCACGTCCACCTACTTAAATCATATGCAATTTCAATACACCACCACCATCCCTTTTGAGGATTATCCAGTTTATTTCCTTTAACTACTTCTCCCCGCATTAGGAAGACTATATCGGCACTAACGACCTCCATTAGTGTCTTTAGTTGTCCATCCTGGGGTCAACTAATCAGATTCATGAAAATGCCGACACTAACACGACCGTTGGTGTCATTAAATATTATTTTTTTAACCGAAATAGTTAATCACTGTTCTATGCTACCTTAGGAGGTCCTCAGGTATGCCGATGTCAAGGATTCTTGACATCATTAGCTTTCACCTCAGAAAGCTAATCAAGTCTATAAGTTTTGCTGATATCGACGACACCCGCCGATATCATTAACTATTCTAAATCCGAATAGTTAATCAAGTTTACCAATTTTGCTGATATCAACGTCACCCGCCGATATCATTAACTATTCTGAATCCAAATAGTTAATCAAGTTTACAAATTTTGCCGATATCGACGTCACCTGCCGATATCATTAACTATTCTGAACCTGAATAGTTAATCAAGTTTTATATATTTCTCCTCCCATGTACCGGTAATGCCGATGTTAACCAGCTTGGCTAACATCATTAGCCTCCCATATCAGGGACAGGCTAATCAAATTCGAGAAACAATCATTATCAAAATTCGTTGTTACTGTTCATTTCCTCCAAAAGGACCTATAATTTAAATTTAGTCCTCCATTTCTATTTTCCCACCATTTCACCTTTCCTTTCCCCCTTTCTTTTCCTCCTCAATACGCACCAAATTTTTATAGTTCAATAGTTAGTTAAAATAATTATTAACAAGAGGAAATATAGGTACCGAGTATCTACCTGCTGTAGACGCTCGACTTGCGTTCCCCTGTTGTTGTTGTACTCCTCCTGCAGTTCCTCCTGAAACCACAAACACCCATCATTATTCCATATTAGTCCACATATCACAACACAACAACAACAATGGCAATAATACTCATTTCTCTTTTACCAATCTTTTTTTCTCACTTACATTCCTCATTATTATCCTTTCACATTTTCGGCCCATTTATAGTCCAAGTGGACATCATGAATTCAATTTTGATCACAGTTTATTCTTTTTTTTTCTTTTTAAGATCAAGACACACTTTATGAAGGGTGAGAAGACAAATTCTACCCTTAATACGGCTAAATTTCACCGTTTTATCGACTTGGCCGAAACTGCCAACAGGGGTGGCAGCTTGACCTCTCCTCAGATTTTCATTTGTATCTGGAGTTCTAGGACTCCAAATTAGGCAGGGTCGGACTCGTTGGAAAGCTAACACTCCCAGCTACAACTTCTATGATGGACCCTCCATGGATTCTATCATCTTCAGGTCCAAATTCCCTCAGGAACCACGGCAACGAATCTGCCCTGTTTTGTCAATGGAGAAGGTACCTACAATTTTTATTTCCAATCCTACTTCCCCATCAATTTCAGCCATATTTTCACCTTACCTGGAATGTAGGTTCCTCTCCCTTATAAGTTACAATTTGTAACTACACTACAATAGCACACCTAATTAATTAACAGGGGAGTCATACGTTCTCCTCTGTTTTTTTTTCTTCCCCTCCAGTGGCCGGTCCTTAAATCAGTTCCTTCTCTTTTTTTTTTTTATATATATATACACTCAATCACCACATTTCCTTATTATTCACCTCCTGAAACCTGTTTTAATTTTGCAATAAGGAAAACAACGCAACTATCACAATTTCCTTTCTTTCCTAACAATCCCATGGCCGACCACTATTTCCCCATGGTCTTTGGTTTTGTTGAAATCTTCTTTGCATAATTCCATCCTTTTTAGGCAACCTATGCTGCTCAACTCATTTAGTTCCAATCAATTCCACATTTCCCCAAATTTTACTCAAGGACCCTAATCTTTCAAACTTCAAATTAATGCACAATTCTTGCATGAATTTAATTTGGCTTTCCCAATTGGTTTAGAACTTCATACCTGGAGGAAAATTTAGGTTTGATTTCTGATTTGATTAAACTTTCCTAACCCCTTTCTTCTCTACAAGCAGCCGGCCTCCCACTCCCTCTTCTCTTAGAAATTCTATCACTTTTTCTTCTTGCAAATCTCCTGCCCCAGTTTGTCTCCCCACGTAGAAAATCTAAGGTTTGTGTAGATAGAAATTTAGGTGTTTTCTCTTAGGCTTGGTGAAGGAAAATCTGAAAATTTTCCCTCCCCTTTTCCTTTTGTTACCTCCCCGGTCATGAATGAGAGAAGGGATGGGTATTTATAGTCCCATCTCTTCTTAATTCATTTTGGTCCCATCTTTCTCCCTTTTTCTTATTTTAGCCCCTTCTATATATATATATATATATATATAACCACATTTTTTAAAAAATTATTATAAACTCCCCCCTTTTTTTGCATACTTTATTCTTAGGCTTCACAGATAAAATCTTTTTACAAAACAGAAACTGGCAGTAATCTAGTTGGTCAAAAAGGTTCTTGATCTGACAATACTGAGCATCCAAATCTAACTGAGAATCTGCTCTAAGAACAATGATCCCTAGGACCTAATAAAGGTGTACGTCAATTTTTCAATGTGTAATGAGTGACAGGATATACCTAGGATGGTCAGATATCGTAAGAAACTGAGTCAGAATCAGAGCCTAAGTTGGAACAAAAAAAAATTGCGACAGCAGCAGAACTATTTTTTTAGTGCAAATTCTGAGGGATTTATTCAACCTTAAAGACCAGATAAAAAAAGAACGAATTTAGCATTATGAAGACTCCTGATCAACCTAAGAAAACCTGATGATTTTGGTAGTAAAGGGGAAGGATAAAAAAGAGCAGAAAACAGCTCAAACAAGGTTTCAAAATATTTCTTTCTGTGCCTTTGTCAATCTTTTGGTGAATATGAGCTAAACTCCTACACTCTGTTCAAAAGAGGTATACACCGTCTCCAGCACGTGAGGTCCAAAATTGAGTAACAACAATGGTCACTAGGAACCCTAACTGGTCAACAGAGATTCTATGGTTCGGGACTGGTTACGTAAAAGGGAAGATATTATCACCCCTTAAACGTTCTGCCTGAAGCAGACTGGATTGCTGGTTTTGTCTTAAATTGCTAAATGTTTATTAGTTTATGCTATGATAATTTACTTATAATATTCCCGACTCTGGCGCCAATGAATATTCAACTACGGATAATTCCAACTCTGGCGTTGGTAAATATTACGTAGCTATAAAATAAATTTAGATCAATTTTTTTTATTCCCGACTCTAACACTAATGAATAAAAAAAAATTATTTTATTACACATTCACATATTTTTTATTTTTTATGTAGTTAAATAAAAACAAAAAAAACAATTAAATCAGTATTTTTATTCCTGACTCTGGAGTCAGTGAATAAACCAATAAAATAAATTTTATTTTTCATGCATGCACATATTTTTTTACTTTGTTATTTTTCTATTTTTCTATTTTTTTGGGGCTGGGCCCAGTTCAGCCCATGGAGGCTGGGCTGGACCCAGCCAACCCGGCCCGGTCACTGGCCCAAGCCAGTGACCCGGCTGGGCAAAAATCAAAGAAAGCACGCGTGAAGTGATTTCACGCGTGCATGAACATAATAGAGGAATTAGGTTAGAATGTGTGAATTGAAATTCAAAGTAAACAGTAACCGGTGAATTAAAATGAAAAGCGGGGAAATAGAAGCTTACTTACCTGGTAGCTATGAAGATGAAAACGTGATGAAAGATTCGTCAGCTAAGCTTCTTTCTCTTCCCTTCTCCTTTGTTCTTGCTTTTCTCTGATTGGTTTCTTCCTGCCTGTCCCTGTTCTATGTTTATTTCGTTCTCCTGTGGCCTTCTCTATATTCTCTCTATTCTTGCTCTTTTTTTTTTTGGTTTCTGTGAATTTGTGCTCTGAAGACGAAGGCGAAGCTGGGGTACGTTGGCTTTTTCTCTGGTTTTTCTTCCCTTGTTTCTGTTTCGTTTGCCTTCTGTTTTTTCCGGTCCCTTATTCTAGGTTTTCTTCTCTCTTTTATAGAGATTCCTCAACCACTCCCTTTAACCAGTCCTGCCTTTGCAGGACTGTTATTTTCCACGAACGAGATCGTGGGCGAGAGACGTGGTCCACGATTGGATCGAATCCGTTGCAGATTTTCAGCCTGTTGAATCGGGATGGAGAAGATGAACACGACTGTTCCACCAGCAACGGCGACGTTTCGGCAGCAATGGACATTTTCATTTTGACCCCTGATCTTTGGAATTTTAACCGTTGGATCTCAATTAATTAAAAATTCCTTTCAATTTTTTGATTTGGATTAATTTCAATTGAATCCCTAAATTATAACACTGTTTACAAAACAATCCTTAATTTCTGGATTGTTCAATTTGGCCCTTAATTAAATCTTTAATTTTTAATTCTTTCAAAATCATCCCTGAAAAATCAGTCAAAATTCCTAAAGTAATCCAGCAATTTCACTATGGTCCTCGATCTCTTAATTTCATGAAATTTTGCTTCTAATCAACCCACAAATCTGGTATTTCTTTAATCAAACCCCTGATCTTTTTAATCAATTAAATCAAAACTTAACTAAATCCTCAAACTTATCAATTCTTTAATTAAGCACCTGATTTATTAATTAAAATAATTCAAATTTTTAATTAAAGTCTCCAACTTATTAATTCTTCAATTATTGACCAATTGACTCTCAAATTTAATAATTACATCCTCTAACTTCAAATTTTGTGTTGTCTTAACTCCATTCTCAAATATATTCTTATCCATTCATTTTGTATTATTTATTCAAAATTGGGTTATGACAGCTTCTATTGGGATGACTCTATAAGAAGCACTGTACAAGTGGAAATGTCGCACCCGATCTGCTAGGATGAAGTAGGAGAAAGGAAACTCTTGGGGCCCGAAATGGTGCAGCTAACGACTAATAAAGTGAAAACTACCAAGCAAAGAATGAAGGAAGTCTATGATAGACAAAAAAGTTATTCGGACAATCGGAGGAGACCACTAAAGTTCCAAATAGAGGATAGAGTATTCTTAAAGGTATCATTGTAGAAGGGCATCATTCGGTTTGGGATGAAATGAAAACTTGCCCCTAGGTACATTAGCCTTTTTGAAATTGTGGAAAGGATAGGGCCAGTTGGTTATCGATTGGAACTATCCGCACATTTAAACAAGATCCACAATGTGTTCCATGTGTCTTTGTTACGAAAGATGAAGGTGGATCCCTCACGAGTGCAACCACCAGTCCCTATTAAAGTAAGAGAAGATTTGACACTAGAGATAAAGCAGTCAAAATTGTGGATCAAAGTAAAAAGGTGTTGAGGAATAAAATAGAGTAAAGATTATAATAGTTAATATAATAATAATGCAATTAAATAAAAAGATTATGAAAGATATAAAGAGCATGACTCAGATTATGAAAAAGAAAAGAAATGGAGCCAAAGTGCAATTAAGAATAATGGGGCTATAAATACCCCATTTCTTTCTTCTTGAAACCAATAGCACACACTAAGAAAAAGGTGGAGGATTTTAGATTTTCTATCAAAATTTGAGAGAGAGAGAGAGAGAGTAAACTTAGCAAAATTTTACTATCTTATATAAGTTGTTAGGAGAAAGCATCACTTGACAAAAGAATTGGTAAGAAACAAGTGTATAAATTGTGATGAAAAAAGAGTGGGGGGCTAGCTGAATGCAAGGAGGAAGGGGCTGAAATTTTTCAATCAATTGAGAAGTGAAATTCAAATTATCATCAAGAGGAAATGCAGGAGGGACACAACAACAACAAGAGAGTGCGAGCCGAGCTTCTGCAATAGATAGATGATCTATACTTATACATTTTTACATAACGATGATTTTAATAATTTGTTTGATTCTTGGATTGTAAATTTATGGGTGAACCCACAAAGAGAGGAGATAAAGCGAAATAAATGAGGAATAAAAATGGATTTGACTAATTGGTTTGGTTAAGAACATGAATTATATTATGGGATTGCATTGATAATCGCTTCTTGAACTTGATTAGCTGGTCCCGAGTATAGAGGCTAATGATGTTAGTAAGGTTTACTAACATTGGCATGACCATCCTTAAAAACAAGGGATAGTGGACTTGATTAACTATTTAGGATAAGAATAGTTAATGATACTGACTAATGACATCGATATCGGCATTCATATGAAACTTGATTAGTTATTTCTGGTGTGAAAGCTAATGGTGTCAAGAATCTTGACATCGACATTCCCAGAAATATTCCAATGTGTTATGGAAAAAAATTAATTGACCATTTCGGGTTGCAAATGGTCAATGACATCAATCGTTTGCGTTGATGTCGGCATTATAATAAACTTAATTATTCGGTCCCGACATGGGTGACTAATGAACTCATTAGTGTTGGCATTTCCTTTCAAGATTTGGGGAAGAAGTATTATGATGGCATCGTTGATGGAGGATGATTGAAAATGTTAATGAAATGGGGTTCGACACTTTAAAGGAATTATCCCTCCAACCCCAAAGAGGTAAATATTGGTTAAAATAGTGGAATAAAAAGGGAGGAGGGAATTATTTAATAATTCTTAGAACAATGCACTTAGAAACATTGGACGGGAATTGTAAGAAATGATGATAATTCATAGCATTGAATATAAGTATTTATGTATTATTGTTTTCTCTTCTCTAAAACATTATTGCTTTTAATATAATTATTTTCAAATATTATGTTGTTGTAGGTTCATCATATTCATGACAGGAGCAATATTCCAGATCTTATAGTTTTTGTGTTATATAAAAAAAATTAAATGAACATTGATGTGTTTTGCCCTTCAATAAACTATATGACTTGAATTGTAGTAGCATTCTTTAAAACAATGTCTGAATGTAAAATATATTACTATGTATTTAAAATCATAATGTATGTTTATTTATTTTATTTAAGAATTAAAATTATGTCCAACCTTATAGGATGAATATTTGGAATATTGTGTTTGTAATCTTGAATAATATGATGTTTGAGATGTGGTATGATTGAAATGTGTATAAGTAGTAAATAATGGATGTGTAACTTGATATCTCTTGGTATAAGGGAGACTCTGCTAAAATTTCGGTAAAATGTTTAGCAAACTTTGTATGAATGCCAAAAAAAAAATTCACCATGTTTCTCCCTTTTTATGATTGATGTGGTAGTCCTGGAAATGGGGTTGTTACATCACCAATCATTTTGCTCATTTTATATTAGGGTTTAGATATAAACTTTAATATTTGGAGGTGTAAAACTACACTGTAAAGTATACCCTCAAGAATTAAAAATATAAAGTATAAAATAAATGCGATGTTAAAATTCAGATTTTAGAATGGTTAGGATTAAACCCGATGAGGTGGAGACTTCCTTACGAAGGGAGATCTGCCTTGGACGTTAGACGAGACTAACGAATAGAAACTTGACATAGAAAAACGATCAAACAATAATGTAACTTATCTTAGGTAGGGTGCATTGAGGGTGATGCATATTTTCCTTACACAACAAATTCCTTACTCAAACTCTTGCAAACCATAAGATTCATAGTAATCATAATATTAAGTGGCAACTCCTGAACCTTAATTAATTATAATTTTATCCAAAACCTTTTTCTTCCCAACAATATCTCTCAGAAAGCATTTTAGCACGTCGACATCACCCCGTGACAATTACTAAAAAAAAAAGGGAGTATAGGAAGGTAGTGGATAGAAGACTTTGCTCAGTTTCTATGTCTCTAAACAGTCCCTATATCCCCTATTTATATAAGAGATATGGAAAACCGTTGCTGCTAGAATTAAACTCTGCCATTTTAAACCGTGAAACAGAAATAAATTTTGCCATTTAAAACCATTAAACACGACACATATTCTAGACGTTTTAAGGTTAATATCTAATGTTAAAAAATAAAAATAAAAAATACCCAGGTATTAAACAAGAGAAAAAGTGATCAACAATGTATAAAACCTGATAAATTCATTGTTGGTGAACTGGGGATATTGAAATCGAGATCAAGCACTAATTATTCAGCTTCGTTTTATCTGAAGATGATCTTAAAAGAAGAGAATTTTGAGAGGAAACAAGTACAAACTCAATTTTTGGACAATATTACAACAAGAATTTGATACGATGCTATTAGTTCAGAACTACGCACACAAACCCAAAATGAAACGGCAATCTAAACAATAACAATCCAGCCCATCATTACGTAGGAATAATGAAACTAAACAAGATAAAATCCTAGAATACCGATTTTACGGAAGTGATAGTCTGTATCAACGTGAGGACCAGGAGGATAGCTGCTGCAACAGTTGCCGTACCTCTCCAAACATTGGGGAAATATACAAGTCTCAAGCTTGCCTTCATACGGTTCCAGCGGTTCTCATAGTGGTCATTCATCTTTTTACACATATCATCATAACAAGTGGAAGTGTCGCCAATATTTTCGTTAAGCTTGTTAATCATATTTGAAAGTGCGGCATCGTCACCTAGCCAGTGGAGAATGATTCCCTTTCCAACTAGCAAATCCACGTCTTCTGCACTGTTGATAAGATTGTCCAGAAACTTAATGTAATTGCATATGTAAGCTTCAAACGGTTTGTAGCACTGCTCCAAGGCCATGATATTTCGTACAAAACGTTCGAAGCTGTAATCAACTTCCAAGCGTGGTATTTCCAACACTCCTTTCTCAAATCTTATGTTAGGCAAGCATTTCTCTTTGGCGACCCGAAACCTCACTCCTGCCTTGCGAAGCATGACGGCGCTATATTTCAGCTTGATATTATCAAAAGTAAAACTTCTCACAATGACTCCCTTCAGCATTAAATTCCTTAGTAAATCAGTGAAGTGCCTGCTTCTCTGTACTTTCGGGTCGTTTTGTACCTCATCTGAAAGCCAATACTTTCCCAAATGAGAGGTAGCAAGACGAAGAACAGGAATGCTTGGTAACTCTTGGCGAGCGCGATTGACCTCGTCATATATTTCCTGAATAATGAAGAAAGGTAGTTGGTTTTCAAGTAGCTTCAAGTCTTCTTCTATGTCGGACATCATCCAAGGCTCTAAATTCTTAGGACCACCTCCAACACCATGTGACTCCTTTAAAAACTCAATAATGAAGACGGCATCCAGCAGGATCATCTCTATGAAATCCCTGCTCGCAATTTCGTTGAAGTTCTTTGAATAATATTGTCGGATATTCTTTTCTTTATTCCGAATGATGTTCACAAGGTCCATAATTCTCTCGTCACTCAACTTATTCTCTTTAAACTCTCTAAAACATATCAATTTCTCCCTTTTCATGATCTCTAGTTTGGCATCGCCGCGGTGAAGAGGACCTATTGAAATCAGTTGTGGAGTGTAGGCTTCCGGTTTTACGTTTCTAAGCAAATTGGGCACCTTGTAGATACGGCACTCAGACAGGTCCTGTTGAGGTGTGCACGAATCCACCATACTGTTAAGCCGTGTCACAATATTTCTAGTCATGTCATAATCTTCCCCATTTGATGCTCTTTCTCCTTCAGATTCGTTATTCATTCTTGAAGCACATGCAGTACTGAGTTTAACCATTTCCAGTCTGCAGGTTCGGTGAAACAAACCAAGAATGAACGGAAGGGGTATATATATAGCTCAATTTTGATTATTTTTTTGAGATATATGTACTAACATAGTAATTTCTGTGTTATTTCACAAAATTAAGGCACTTTTTTATTCATGACATTTTATGTTCCTGAATTTAGTAGCACCAATCACAAAAATTTAAAATTTTAAAATTTCAAGTTACATCTTTTTTATTTAAATTTACATCAAAATTTTAATTTTTTTTTATATTGCGCACAAACTTTTGGACGCCATCAATTGGTGAACAACTACTCCCAAGAACCAAATCATTGAGGAAAACCCGCCATCACTTGCATGTGAGTTAAAAATACAGAAGATAGAATTCAAACCAGAGATGTCTTTACATTTTAAAGGATACATTTTATTTTTCTCATTTACAATCTATCAATAATCTTTATATTCTACATATAACTCAACTTTCATGTCCTTTTTGACGACTCTATATCTTTCACCAATAACTCATTTTCTTCTTCTCTATATATCGCCCTCAATGTAACTCATTCTTTTCTCTCTTTTTATCACTTAAACATACAATTTTATACCCTATTGGTTTGGATAATTTAGGATTTATTGAACGATGCTCACTCCTAATATCTATTATATTTTATCTCTCTTATAAATTAAGTTTTTTTTTATATGGATCAACTAAAAGCTAACTTGATATTTGTGTTTCATTATTGAATTGAAAATGATTTTGGCACTATCTCAAAAAAAGAAAGAAAGATGAAGTCAGCTTGGAATGCTTATACATATATTGAACCACGTAATGTCTGCAGAGCTTGAAACAATTCCAAAACGTAAAATCTCAAAAAACAAGACATTTCAGAGAGCAAAACAAGTTAGTGCTGACCTGAGGGAGATCAGACGACTGTATCTCTATATATATGTTCCCAAGCAGCGAGCCTCTTTTCCTATATATTGCAGCCTCTCTCTCTCTCTCTCTCTATCTCTCTTGCTCTTGCTCTTACCAAGCCAAATGGTTGCGCCAAATATATATGCAAGGACCGGTAATTGAAAATCACAATAATAAAGAGGCATGTGCATTAGATTCTGTTTTGTATGAATTTCGTAAATTGATTTAAGAAAGTATTTTTCATGAAATGCAGTTTTATTAATGCATTTAGCAATTTATTGTTTTTTAAAACAATATGTTCAATTCGTAGCTTTTTAGAAAGTGAAATATGATTTCCTCACTTTCCATGACCGTGAGTTTCGGGCACATGAAAGCCAGCATTTGATTAAGAGGATGGCCCAGGTTGGACAGCCCATCATTACTCCACTTGTAAAAGATCAATAAATAATTTGGCTATTTTGTGCTATTTGGACATAAAGTTAAATTTCTACGGATGCAATTTTTTTTTTTTTTTTACGAATAACACGTTTGAGCATGTTGAAGTTTTCATTTATTCTATATGTGGAGTTTAGAACCGTCAATTAAAGTAAATTCCGTGTTTATTTTGAGAATGTTTGAAGTGTAGTTGTGATTATTTTTTAAAGTATTTTTTATTGGAAAAAATATAAAAATAATATTTTTTTTATTTTTAAAAAATTATTTTTGATATTAGAACATAAAACTGATCTGAAAATATAAAAAAAAAATTAATTTGAAGTAAAGTAAAAAATAAAATAAATTTTAATTTTTTTAAAAATGTTTTTGCTATTTGCACATAAAGTTAAATTTCTACAGATGCAAAAAACTTTTTGACGAATAACACGTTAGAGTATGTTGAAGTTTTCACTTTTTTTCTATATGTGGAGTTTAGAACCGTAAGTTAAAGTAAATTTCGTGTTTTTTTATAGGATATTTGAGAGATTAGTTGCGACATATTTTATATTTTAAAAAATATAAAAATAATATTTTTTTATTTTTTTAAAATTATTTTTTACATCAGTTTATAAAAATAATCTGAAAACTTAAAAAAAAATTATTTTTTTCAAAAACATTTTTGAAACGTAAAAACAAACAAGGTAAAACATAAATTTTTTATATGTCGTATTTTAAAATTGTAATAGCTAATGAAATGACTAAAAAGTTCCAGAAGCTAAATCGCTATGGCCAATGAAATTCCAATATCAAAATCTCTCCTTACATTCTACAAATTTGAAGGGTTCTTGTGAGATTTAAGGTAAATTATTATCTAATTTTAATAAAATTTCTCTTGCATGAGGATTCTACCTAAAATCTTATCCCATTTAAAAATACATGCTAAAAACCATAATAACCTAAATGTAACATCTCATACGGTTTATACTAACAGGTAGCCTCACTAATACCACTTAAAACACAAACCTCAATTATTATCATCCACCATATTTATGAATTATTATATATGATAGTGTTTTCATGAGATGGATGCAAATAAATAAACATACATATATACATACATAAGAAATTTAAAATACTTAAACAATTCAATATCTTACTAATTGCAATCTCAAAATAGTTTAACTTAATTCGTCTTTCTATCTATCTATGTCTGTGTCATCCACTAAATGAGCCAAGTTCATTAATATGATGACTACCTCCTAACTGAGTGACCTCGTCTTTGGACAGAAAATCATTAAGAGTTAACATCTCTCTAAAATTTACAAGTGCATTTTGACAAATAGTGAACCACTAACACAAATAGATGTATCCTTTATTTTCTTCGTTAATATTACAAAGCACATAGGTAGCCTCTCAACTCTCTTATAACAACAAGTCAACCTTATTAATACAATACTAACATTAAATTAAAAGTTCCATAAACAAAAAAAATCCATCATTGTCTTGAAATTATCATCATATACAATCAGTACATGATAATACTGATGTTTTCTAAGTTGACACCTCAAAGTTATATCAACTTCAATATCATTATAATTCCACTCAAGTCCATAACATATAATTTATTTTATTTCTGTATACGACATGTCTAAATTAATAATTAAAAGCACATTACTTTCACCATTATATTATATATGATACTACTGTTTACATTAGGAATAATAGTACAATTGTAATGACATAACCTAAAAATATATATTATAAGAAATTCTATAAAAATAAATAAATCTAATTTAAGAGAATTAGACATAATTTAAATTAAATAGTATGAAATCAACTTTAATTGTACAAATTTATAGCAAATTCAAATAAATTCCCAAACTTTTGATGCAACACATACTTCACAAAAATTAAACATAATTCATGATATTTTATGCTCAATTGTATAATAGCAAACCTAATTGTAAACTTTCATATCTAATTTGAAGTGATTCAAATAAAATATTAAGTTTGACAACTTATTTAAAAATCAACACAATAAATAATTCATTGTAATTCAACTTCTTTCATGCTCAATTTATTAAATATCGTGATAGTTTTAAAAGTGTTATTTCGCCAACATTTTTTTAAACTATACTTTTTCACTAAATTTATTTTTAGTGTGCTACTTTTTATTTTAAAATCAAATAATTTAGGACCTCCAAGTACAAATTAATGGGTCCAATGTCTACAAGAATCAAGACTAAAGTAATTCAATTCAAAAGCACAAGCTAATCCAAATCTAACTCAAATGATCGTAGTCATATTCCGCATGATTTTTGTACTTTTTGAGTCAATTCCCGACAAAGATAAAAGCACATAAAGTTAAATTCTACAGATGCAATTTTTTGTTTTTTTGACGAATAACTAATTAAGAATAGCTTGTTATACACTTTATCCCTATCTTATTGTGCATGTTTCCCATCAATGGTGGGTCTTAGCATGACACTAGCATAATTCACTTCTCTGTTCTTTTCTTTTCTTTTCTTTTCTTTCTGAAAGTATATATACGACCACTTTTTTTCTTTTGTTTTTGAGAATGTATGAGTTTGATAAGAAGAATCAAGACAACCTTGTTCACATACACGCATATGGGTTTATATTTCACTTTTCTTTTCTTTTTGAATGTATATGACCACTTTTTTCTTTTTCTTTTTTAAGAACGTATGAGTTTAATAAGATGAATCAAGACAACCTTACCTTGTCAACTCTCATGATCTGCTTTTCACAAAAAAATAAAAATAAAATAAAATAAAATATCACATCACATATGATATAGTATTTTTATGGTGTTGAGAAAAAGAAATTTGAGACCTACAATATGCATTTTGTAAGTTAGATAGGTACATTAAAAAGCAATTTTATAATAATTTTTTTCTAAATGATCAAACAGTCACACTCTCTACGTGCGGGATTAAGAGTGTTTTTTCTAACAAAAACAAAAACCTTTTAAGTGTTGTCAATATGTGTGTTTTCTAGTATGTAAAATTTTTTTATTAGAAATCAAAAACTTTATCTTTGTATTTAATAAAATAAATCAAGATAATGAGATCGTTTTTTTTTCTTTTTCTTTTCCTTTACAAGCTTATTATGCAAGACATTGATGATGTTTTGCTTCGTAAGCATTGTAAAGAGGAAGCATCTGTTGTTATCCATTTTTGGGTTCCCACAAAACAAAATA
>Ga0325414_1004741_pt1 | contig 14265 bp, 3 predicted proteins | sample PopdelMetagenome_8_FD_206183 | JGI IMG/M metagenome (GOLD analysis project Ga0325414, IMG submission 206183) | Populus deltoides microbial communities from Bellville, Georgia, United States - Leaf-PdKOR-R3 | ecosystem: Host-associated > Plants > Phyllosphere > Phylloplane/Leaf | place: USA...
TAACCAATATCCCTCTCAATAACATTATTTAATATTTAAAATATTGTCTTCTACAATACTTTACAAAAAAGGAAAAACCCTCACCAAAATTAATTATAACTAAATCCATATCAAATTGGAGACAACAAACAAATCCATGCAATCCTCAGTCCTTAAATCATGTTATTGCTAAAATCCTCCGAAGATCCTTAACTACTGAAGGCAGGGTGGAATGGTTTAATTCTATTAAACTATTTTACTTTATTTAAAAAATATAAATTATGAAAAAAAAACTGACCATTCGCCACTCCAACTAATTTTAGATAAATTACTTTGCTGTGATTAATTAATTATTTGGGTCTCAATTTAGATGAACTATATAAGTACTAATCACCACAATTTGACCGCAGCATCTACATGGCAGTTTCTTAATTACTATGTGCGGCAGTTTAAGTTTTTTTTTTTCAGAAATATATTAAGATAATATTTTTTATTTTTAAAAAATTATTTTTGATATTAATACATTAAAATAATATAAAAATATATATAAAAAATTTTTAATCAAATTTGGCTGGAACTTCCAAACGGCCTCTTAATTTTGTCCCCATCCGATTTCTAAGCTGAAATCCATGCATGTAAAATAGTTGAAAAATTGTCACCGTCAACACTATTCCAACCTTTGTCCTAAACATATTCTCTGTCTTCCTTCAATTATTGTTATCAGATTTTTTTCTTTTATTAAAATATTATAGCGTCATAATTTGTTTTTGAAAAATACCACAGGATATAAAAATATTTTAAAAATAACATCGTTTTAACTTAACCGCTAAATATAATAGTGATTGTTTAAAAACACTAATGGTAATATACAACCGTTATTACTGTTAGAATCACTAAACAACCGCTAATGAGAATAGTGGTTGTATCCCAAACACAATTTTTATTCAAAACTAAGTCCAAATCACCATAACCAAAAGCTAAACAAAACCATAAATTATCAAACCTCAAACCTGTAATTCAAAGTATGATATTTTAACATTATTTTTATTTGTTAATTATAATCCCAAATTAATACGTGTTTTTTTAAACATTGTTTTTATTTGTGAATTTTTAAGTTTTTAATGAATGATTTGAAATTTTAAACAACTTATTCACATGTTCATCTGTTTTTTGATGATATTAAATCATGTTTATATAAACCAAGTATGAAAATGCATAATATGTAAGATAACTTTAAAATCAACATGACAATTAGAAAAAAGAATATTACAAAACTAATAATAATAAAAATAACTCTTAACTAGAAAAAATAACACAACATAATTATACATAACATAATAATACATCTGAGGCTATCTATGTCTTTTGCGACGACAAGAAGATAGATCAGCTTCATCAATAACACGACTTTCACCTGTGTGTGTGTGATCTCATCCTTCGAGATAACATCATATAGGCTCATTGTCTCTCCTAAAAGGTCAAGTGTAGTACGACATGTCTCGAACTAAGAAGATACATAATAACAAGCAAGTCCATCATTATCATCGAGATCACGAAGATTAGTTGCAGCACATCGACCATCATGTAACAACTGTTCAACTTAATATGAAGTAAATAGAAATTATTAATCCATAAATAAAATACAACGATTTTGTCAATGCCTATAAAAAGTAATAAATACTCACAATATTTTGAATTCGACATGCATGTGGCTCATACTCCATTTCCTCGCGTGGAGGAACTTGCACTGGGTTAGGTGTAATAATTCGACGTGTTATACTCAGATACCAGCTCATGTATTGCTCCTCAGAAATTATAGGATGCACCTCTCTAAAAATAAAATTTCTTTGTGCATTCCACATCAATATATGATGGAGAATGTGAATAATCCAATTTCAATCAACGTGCCTACCCGAATTGCTAATGGAATGCAACTAATCGCTCGTATCTATATCAAACAGGATGTGTTGTTTAAAGTTAAATTGTTGCATCACATGGTCCAGACAATACAACTCAACAAGCTCAAAAAGAATGAGGGGAACAATTGATGTCTATAAATCTATGGTCAATGTACATATAACATAAATAACTATCATATAATCTGCAAAATAAGAATTCCACACGATCTATTAAAACATCAACAATACAATCATTTCTCATCATTTACAAACATCAACCAATGAAAAATTATCTCTTAACATTTATAAATATAAAAAAATTTCAACATCAACCTATGCAATAATTTCCTAACATTTACCAATATCCAAAAAATCAAACATCAATGCAAGTAATTAATTTTTATCATTTACCAACATTAACACACATAATTATTTTAACCAATTTACCAATATCCAAAAAATCAAACATCAACGCAAGTAATTAGTTCTCATCATTTACCAACATCAACACATATAATTATTTCAACCAATTTACCAATATCCAAAAAATCAAACATCAACGCAAGGAATTAGTTCTCATCATTTACCAACATCAACGCATATAATTATTTCAAACATACCTAATTTGACTTCTATCTATCTAACTCGTTATGGTAAAATGACAAAATAGTATTGAAAATGATAGATGTGGGCATAAATATTGTTAATAGTTATTCTAAATCACGGTTGTTAAAGAATATGAATTATTAAAATGACAGAATAATGGTTTTTATTTAAATTGTTTTTATAAATAGTGGTTCTTTAACAACTATAATTTAGAATAACGGTTATGTAGAAACTATTTCATTTCCCCTTAACTTTTCAAAAATATGTCATTTCCTCTTAACTTTTTTGAAACTATGTTAGTTTTTGTTAAAAAAACAATTTAACTTTTTGTTGTGTGCATTAATCGGTGCTTGAAGAAAAATGAGATTCTACAAGATTCTCATTCCAGATATATGACTTTAACTCAAATTTTAGCAAGATTAATAGTTAACACTAGCCTTGATGCACGTGCTTCACGGTGGGGCTTGACTATTGTTTTTATACAAAATATGATGTATAGGTATTGAAATAGGATTAAAAATAATATAAAAACTAGTCATGATAAATGTGTAACAATGCTAATTAAAGATGAGATAACATTTCTTATTTTTGGACAACACATGCTACCTATAATGGAAGAGGAGATAATAAGGAATAAAATTATACAGCAGAAGCCTATTTTTGACCATCGGGAGCCACCACATGAGTCGCATGCCAGTAGTTTTTTAAATTTAAAAATATTATTTAAATATTAAATTATGTTATCACCCTCTATTAAATATACAATTAACAAAATTAATTGAGGTTAAACAACCCTAATTACTTACATTTCTTAGATTTAAGGGCGTATGTGTAATTTGACTGTTTATATAAAATAAAAATATCGAGATACCCCTGCCCCCATTGTGTTGATTCTAAAGGTGAGCAAAAAAACTGATAAATCGAGAAAACCAGAAAAAAAAACCAAACCGAAAAAAAAATCGAATTAACCGATTAAAAAATCACAAAAAATTTCAGGTTCGGTTCAGGTTTCTAAAGTCTGAAACCAATTGAACCGAACCGGTTTAACCAGCTAGTACTTAAAAAAAAAAAAGCAAGTATAAATACAGTGTTTTCTAACCCTAAAATCACATTCAGCCATCAGCCGGCCCCCCTTCCTTCTCTGCATATCCCTCCCTCCCTTTACTTCCTTCTCTGCATATCTCTCCCTTTACTCTCACTTTACTCTCTGCTTTGATATTTCTCCATTTACTCTCAAGTCTCTACTTTGTTTTTTCTCCCTTCCCTTTACTCTCTATAAACCTAAAGTTACAGGTTTTATGGGGTGCATGTATGATGTGGGCAAGTGCCAAGTGGTGGATTTTTTTTCCTTTCATTCCCCCCTCTTTTTTTCCTGGTGTGTTTCTTATCTTTTGCTGGCTTGTGTGGCTGAGGATTTGGACATATTTGTTCATACAAGTTTCAACCAACAAACATGACATCATGACATATTTATTGTGCGTAGTAGAAGCTTTGAATTTGAAGGCTCTTGTTTTAATTGTGAGCGGTCAAGGCACAAAGCATCAAAATGCCGAAAAAAAGAAGATTTTTAGTTGCCTTCTTCGACGTAGGGATTTTTTTGGGACTGTGAAAAAGTAGGAATAATTTCAGTTTGAACCGGTTTAGAGAGGAAAAAACCGAACCAAACCGAAATTAATCGGTTTGAACAGGTTTTCGGTTCGGTTCGGTTCGGTTCAAAAAAAATTTTTTAAAAAAATTTGGTTTGGTTGTTTATTTTGGTTCAAAACTGGACCGAACCTAAAAGCTCAGCCCTAGTTGATTCTTTTATCCTCAGGGGTATTTTTGTTATTATACTATAATTAAAAATATTGAATAGAAAAAAAATACCTATAGCCAAATCTACAATGAATAATAAACCGTGCAAAAATACAAAAACATCTCTGGCTCCAAGGCAAGTGTTTTTTTTTTTTTTTGGAAGGCCATAGACATCACTTGAGTATTGTAGTGAATGATAGATTGTCTACATGGCTATAGGGAAATCCCGTTTCTTTTTAGTTTTTTTTATTACTTTTTTTTTATTATTATTATCACTGATATTAATATTACTATTGATATTGATATCATTACTATTAGTATCATTAATATTATTACTACTACTACTATTAATACCACCACCATAACTATTATTATTATTATTACTACTACTACCACCACCATTACCATTATTATTACTACTATCATCATCAGCAGCATACCACTACAACTATTATTATTAGTATCATTATTATTATTATTATAAACTATTATTATTACCACTATTAGTAGTATTATTAGTAATATTATTATTATTATTATTATTATTATTATTATTATTATTAGTACTACTACTACTACTACTACTACTACTACTACTACTACTACTACTACTACTACTACTACTACTATAACTATTATCACCACTACAATTGTTGTTGCTGCTGCTACTACTATTACTACCACCTTCATCATCATAATTACCATCACCACCACTACAACCATTATTATTAGTATAATCATTATTATTATAATTATCAGTAATATTATTAGTATCACTACTACTATTATTATTACTATAATCACCGCCACCACTATCATCATTACTAATTAGAATTAAAATTAGTGTTATTCTTATTGGATAAAATTAAAAAACGTAAAAACTTTGACAAAAGAGCAAATGAAAAAAATAAGGAATCAAAAGTAGAAGGACCTAATTGAAAAACTTACATTTACAAATTAGAATTGAAGGATTAATTTGAAAACAAATAAAACTTTAACAAAAAGGAAAATGACAACAATCAAAAACCAAAACTAAAAGGACTGAATCTGAAACACCAATAACAATAAGGACAGGAGTTGATTTTCTGGGGTAGGAGAAAGAAATGGAAGGGAAAAAATGAATGGTCATCGGCAACAAATCAACCACCTTTAAATGCCACGCATCATAAATAAAGGAAGAGGACACAAAGGAGAACTAAATGAGATGGCGAAAGATCATTTTACACCATCGAGAGACGTTGCACGTGCTGCCCAAAATGCACGGCATCTCCTACGCGCTAGCACATGCTAGACTTGTGCTAGTAGATTTTTGCATTTAAAAATCATAAATTAAATGGTAAATTACGTTACAACCCTCAACCAAACCAATAATTACAAAACAAACCATGAGAAAAAGATGTTAATACCCCTGTTTCAATGGCTTAATTTTTTTTCCTTAAGGTTATATACGTAAACTTATTGTATTCTAAAAAAGAAAAAGACAACAACACCTTTGCCCTACAGTGTTAGTTTTTTTTTTTTATCCCAGGATTATTTTGGTTCTTTAATTATTCATAAATATATTGAATAGACATAATACCTCCAAACAAATTTATAATGACTAATGCACCGTATAAAAGGATAAAAATACCCTTGGTTCAAAGGTAAGCAATTTTTATTGAGAATGACAAAAAAGTCACCACAATTTAGTGGTGAATAGAAAAATGTGAGGGAAGCTACAATGTTTTTGCCTTCTGTTTAGTTGTTTTGTAATATGAATGCTTATAGTGTTGATCCCATAAAATCTTTAAAGACCTCCTATCATATACAACATGTTCTCTTCGTGTGCTTGTTGCAGATGAACGAAGTTTTTATTAATATATCTTTACCAAAAAACACTAGATCAAGAATGACTTACAAATATAAATTTTTTAGAAAACAAGCACGCCTTAGAAAACTTTATGCCTTACTAGATAGAAACTTGTCCAAGTAAAGCAATTCATGGAAAATCACATACAGGTTGAAGAAACCAATTTGCTACATCATCGACTTCCTTGTTTTTACAAGAACAACCAATGTAAATGATTTTTCAAGTGAAGTAATCAGGGTATTTGAAGCAATCTTAATGTCACCTCCAAGACATGTTTTCTCCTAAGAACTTCTCTTATACCTATCACTCAAATCACCTCAGGATGTATAATCCTTGATAAAAATATGAGTTTCTTGGATATGAATAACTTATTCAAAATGACTATTTATTCTTTTCAATTGATGCATGAAGACCTATTAAAACATCTCTTAGGAAAGGGATAAACATAGTCTTCCCAATGCTAGATGCACCAATTTCTAAGGGATAGACATAGTCTCCCTAGTGTTATATGCATCAATCTCCAAAGGATAGATGTAGTCTCCTTAGTGCTATATACATAACTCTACAAGGGATGAACTTGGTCTTCCAAGTATAGATAACAACATCATGTAATCACCACTCACAGTAGGGGTCTCTCATGACCCGTTAAAAATAAAATAAAAAATAAAAAATAAAAAAATCATGATGACCAGTCTTTAGTGAAAGGCTTTTAAGCCCTATGACAATACTGAGAAAATTACAGGCTCTCACTCACCAAGAACCTATAATCACTTAGAAATTTCTAACTATAGGTTCACCCTTATTGGGTTCCACATAACCACATAGAAATTTTTATAGATAATGGGCATGGTACCTCAATCTCTTAGAATTTTTCTAAGTATATATTCTTGGTCTTTTGTATATGAAAGCATTTCTTTTAGTCCACATGTATATTTCTCTATTTTTTCCCGGCTTACCCCCTTTTTATTTGAGCAAAACTTATTACTCTACCTAAACTGAAAGATTAATTAAAGTCTTTGCATATTATTATATCGCAAAGACTGGGAGGCTACTGATGAACCAAGTTTTTATCAGTATATCTTTACCAAAAAAAAAACCAAATCAAGAAAGACTTACGGGTATAAATTTTTTGGAAAATAAGTATGCCCTAGCGAAGGCATGCCTGGGCCAGACCTAACCACGATTGGGCTTGGTAGTGTGTCAAACCCCGGAGACGCTGTGTCTGGCTCTATTCAGACCCAACCATAATTGGGTTTAATAGTGTGCCAAGCCCTGGACATGTTGGGTTTGGCACTAGCCAGATCCAAAAGATGATTAGGTCTAACACCTTCAATTATATAAATTTTTACATAAAATCATAAAGGTATTATTTATCAACAAATAGGTTTAATTAAACAAGTTTATACTCCACCAAGACTAGTGGCGTAGCCAGAATATTTTAAATGAGGGGGCAAATTAATTAATAAATACTATATTATATAGATATGCATTAAAAATCAATTCAAAACAAATATATTAACTCATATAAAGCAAAATTAATTTAAAAATACTTTTAAAATGAGAAAACTTACATTATAATTATTCTCTTTTAAGTTTTCATAATAACAAAATTCAGTTCAATTACATAATAATTGTAAATCTTCCATATAAAATTTATAATAAAATACACATTAATTCATCAAAACTCATTTCACACTCCATTACCATGTAGCATGCTGTACATAATGCATGGATATGGATCAAGATTGATAGTTTAAATTTATCATGATAAATCATTTTTTAAAACAAAAAAATAGTTTTTTTTTCTTTTTAAGAAAAAACCAACCATCAATTTTGCAAATATCAATCTTTTACTCACTGACAACAATTGAAATGTTTGCTTGTTCATCTCGTGAAAAAATTTAATTCCATACTGTAACCAATTCAATTGGAAGTGATATAACCTTTAATTAATTCAAAACAATCAAATTAATACCTATTATTCAAAAACAATTTAAAATAATCAAAAAAAAATTAAGGGGGCAATTGCCCCCTTAATCTCCTATGTGGCTTAACCACTGACCAAGACCATTAGACGTGTTAAAGTCCTTTATGACCAACCATAAGACCAATAAAATAAATGGAATACAACTTAAAATGCAACGCAAACTATCATGAATATGAAGTTACACTTCAGCCTCTTTTCTTCACAAAAAGACAACTCATGGGCTATAAACACATTATGAGACATTTAAAATAAAAGTTCATAATCTTTATTCTTTACTACACGCACGCACACACGTATATATATTCAGAGCATCCCTCTCTAGAATATTATTGTATTTTCTCTCTCTAAAGAGATATTTATTTAAGCATATCGGAGAGTTCTCACCTCCATCAAAATGAAATTTTTGTAGGTATTAGCCACAAGCCATATTGGTCTTTCAAGCACCTAATGTAAGTTATCAATCATCTTGGCTAAATAGAATGGATGAGATTGTTAGCCCCAATTAATTAAGTAACTATCCAACCCGTGAACTGTATTCCTAGATTATTAGGATATTTGGTACTTCATCAGCATATAATTGCTCGTAACAATTAGCAACATTAAAATTTTTAATTAATGGTGGAAGTGTAGCAATCACTTCAAATTCAGAACTACTTTAAGGCAACCAGGTTCGATGGATTTCTGGAGTGTTAATTTGGCTAGCCAGCGAAGCAATCCCCTAATTGCCTAATGGGTATGTGTTGACATTTGACAAGAGGGAAATACTTGCCACCCATGGAAGCCAGAGCTTAAGTTTTTAAATTTACTATCTCATTGTTCAGACGCTAGGTAATTTAAATGAAAAGACTAGTGGATGCCAATTCAAGAAACTGGGACAAAGCTACATGTCGTCCAACTAGGGGAGAATTATTATTATTATTATTATTTAAAAGAATTTCACATGTTTTAATTTACTGATTTAAAGTTCATATGGGGGAGATTATGCGGAGGATAGGACATATATATATTGGTGAAACCTCACAAGAGTTGAAGTGGATTAATGGATCATCTTGCTCAAAAGTTCTCGAGTTAAACATTTTTCTTCTTCCATTTAATAGCGGTTTTAATTTGAGTTAAATATATTTTTTTTTTCTTAGAAGATTAGATCGTATTAATAGCCACATTAATTTGTGTTTATTGTGATTTGTATTAATTATAACTCATTAATAAAATTAATTAGATCTTATTCATAAAAAATATAAGATTTTCTAATAAATTTAGGGCAATCTTAATTAAGGGCACATATACACCTTCGAAAACATTCTAATACATTAATTAGGGGGACAGTAATTAAGATTTTCTTCATCGTTGACCCGAATCAAACTTAGAAAGTCAAGAAAATGCATCAACTTTTTTAACCATCAAATGTATCCTTTTGGTGATCCAAACCCAATCTGAAACAAATATTTCAAAGTCCATGAGAGAAAAAAACAAAGAAAAGAAATGAAACAAAAAATAAATAAATAGTGGTGTAATATCACCAAAAATCAAATTAATAAGGATACAAGATAGTAACCATTTATTATTCAGCATTGCAAGTCAGAGTTTCAAAATTATGAATATTATAATAAAATTATAAATATTATATACAAATACTTGTTTATAATATACACTTTGGATCATGTTTTGATTCCTATTATAGGTCAACATTTATATATATTATATTCATCGCTTAACATGTAAGAATCTTGAATATTCATGCCATTCAAAACAACAATAACAACAACAATAGTAATAAACATCCATTTGAATTGATGCGGATAGGTATTCATCAAATTTGAATGAAGTTTTGATCTCTAGTTCTTTAATTTTTATTTTGTATCTATTTTAATCAATTTATATACCATATTCCTCATTAATTTTGTAAGAATTAATTTATAGCATGTTTGCAAGACTCAATTCATATATAGGTTTCAATGAAATTTAACATTTGAAATAATTTTAAGTGTTAAAAATTGAATTCCAAATAAAATTCAATCTCTAAAAATTATACAAAGATATATCAAAAGCCAACCCTTCTAACTTGCTACACTAAAATGATAAATTAATATCAAAACTATTTTCCTCAAAATACTCTCTTTTTTTTGGAGTTTTGAAGGAATAAGATGAAAATAATGACAAGAAACAAATTGAACTCTTTTAGATACGTGAATTCAATTTATTTTTTAATTGAATTCAAATTAAATATTATAATTAAATTTAATTACAATAAAAAATTGATTCCAAACAACGTGCTTTCCGGAATATGCTACCATGGAGACTGAATTGCCAGGAAATATCTCAAATGGGCGCCACGAAGCTGGTCTTCATGGAGTTTCATGGCATATCATGAACTCGTAGAATTTAAGGATAGTTGGCAATGCACTTTGTTTCACGTGTACCACGATGTGCCCAGAAAACTGGTGCTGTCTCGTGCTGCCTTGTAGCATTGCAAGACCTCTACCAGATTTCAAATCTCTCTCTTTCTCAGGTTGATGCATTTCGAAGCAATACGAGAAACACATGGAATATAAAAATACAGAATCCCGTAAAAATACGAGAAACACATGGAGTATAAAAATACATAATCACGTAAAACTTTTATTATTCAATACTTTTTTTCTTGGTAGCCATGCTTTTTTTCAAAAGGTTTATAACTTTTTAAATTTTTAAAAAATAATAAAAGATTTATAAACCAAATAGTAAAGAAAAAAAATCAGACACCAATTAGAAAGAATATTGCACATTTTAAGCAGTAATTTATGAGCCTTATTGAAAGGCTTTCCAGACCCTTAGCTGCTACAAAATTTTAATATAAAAAAAAAAATAGGTTTATAGAACATTATATTAATTTCAACTTGATTCAACGAATACAAAGTTATTAGGGGAAAAAAAATCTCCAGCATCACAATGATGGATTTGTTGAAAATGCTATATATCCTGCTCTGTGGAAATCCTGAAGATCATCAAGATATATAAGTTGCGATAATGCTGGAAAAAAAGGAGGAGTAAAACGATAAATAGCATACGAGAAAGCAAACAAAAAATCAAATCACCATTATAGTTGCAGAGTTGGGTAGGTCTCTTCCCACCAATGTGGAAGGCTTCAATCGGGGTCAAGCGATGGAGCACCAGCACAGAGCTGTCGTGGAAGAGATTGTCAAAGCTTAAATATGCCACTTAAATAGGATCACATTGGGCAATTTTGATGATTGATTTGCGCAGATTGAGCTGTGCATTGTATCTAGCTCCCATTATTGTTGCATTTGCGAGAACATATTCTTGGAAGAATAATTTTTCTAGTATTTTAAGGGTAGGGATCTCGTATTTTCATATGAATGAATTATTAACAAGAGAGCCAGAATTCATGGTGATATTATTGTGTTTCAAGAAACAGTTTATTTATTATTTATTGTATTATTATATTATTCCTTAGTTATTTTCTTTTTTAGTTTTGTTTCGGGCCGGGTAGGGTTGTTTTTTTTTCCATGATATAAATGTCTTTTAAGAATTAACTGAGTTATTTTGATAATTACTTTTTAAAATACACAGTAAAATAACTAATGTAACCTTATAATAAAATAATCCAATGCCTTCTGTGTAAGGATATTTTTGTATTTTTATGTTTGATAAAATACCAGAATTACTACTTTACCTATGTCATTCTAGTTTTTTTGCCATGGATTCAAGGGCTTGGTAATATTTTCCTCCTGGTTTGTTTGTTAACTAGTCTTGAGGGTAATCTTGGTTTTGTAAAAAAAAAAAGTTGTTGGCGCATGCAAAGCAATCGTCAGCACGTCAACCACTCTGCTATCTTTGAGCGATGCGTGCAGCTAACTCTGATGGTTGTAATGGCACTTCCACCACATCATTTGATTCGTCCTTTCCTCCCTAGATGACCCGTGTATTGTGGTTTGACGAGGTTTGACCCGAAATGACTTTTATTTTTTCTTTCTTTTTCCTCCATATCTTTCTTCCTGGGATTGTGTGCTCAACATGCAAAAAATCATATCAGCCATTCAATTTATTTTTTCTTTCGATTTAGTCTCTCTTCTCTTATTTGTAATTTCTGTATTTACATTAATTATTTCTAATTGGATTTTATTTTTTATTTCATCTCTAGTCATTCGATTTTTAAAATTTGTTTTCAAATTTGGTACTCTTCCTTTGAATTGCTATTTGTTTTGTTTTGAATCATTTTCTTGATTAATGTTTTTACAATTCCACCCCTAGATTTTTATTTTTATTTAATTTTTGTGTCAAATTTGGTCATGCTTCTTTTAATTGCTATTTTTTAATTATTTTCTTAATGGATTGGTTTTTTACAATTACATCCCTGAATATTTAATTTCATTTGATTTTTATATCGAATTTAGTCTTAATTCATTTAATTGCTATTTTTTTTTTGCATCGTTTTTTTTATTATGAGTTTTTTTTCCTCAATTTCATCCCTCAATGTTTGTTTGGTTAAGAATTTGACTTCTTTGTTTTTTCAGGTTTGCCTTTAATGAGGTCACAACGGTATCATGACCTGAATCATAGATTTAGAAAATTAGTCCGAGTTGACTTCCTTTTTTTTTAAGCTTTCCTGTTTATAGCGTTATCCCAAACTCGTGTCCTAGGTCATGTATTGGATTTCTTAGCCCGGGTTAGTTGCCGAGTTCACTCAAGGCTTTTTTTGCTTTTTTTTTTTTGCTTTAACAAAAACTTTTAAATTTATATTTTAAAATTTGCTTATAATAAACTTCTTGATAGGACCTGGATTTAGGTTTTCATAGGTTGCGAGTTTTTTAATATTTGATCATGTTTAGGATGTTTGTCTAGGTTCGCTTGGTTTTTACATATGTTTTCAATTTCACCCGCTATGATTTTTTTTATTTTAAATTTGATCATTATTCTTTGAATTTTCTTATTGCTTTTACAGGTTTTTTTTATTAGTATTTTTGTAGCTATCTTATTTTTTTTATTAGTATTTTTGTAGCTATCTTATCTTTTGAAATAAAATTGGTTAAAGATTATGCTTTTTGACTCAATTTGGATAAAAAAATTTCGATTTGCTTTCAATAATATTTTTTATTTCACCCCTACCATTTTTTAATCTATAAATATATATCACATTACAAATGACTTTCAATTTCACCCCCATTATTTTTTTAATCTTTCAAGTTTGGTCTCGATTCTTTTAATTGCAATGTTTTTAGGATATTTTTATTTTTTTCAAAATCCATCATTAATGGGTTTTTTCCTGTCAGATTTTAGGCCCATTCTTTTCTTTTTTTGCTACTCCTTTTATTTTGTAAATTTTTTTATTAGTATGTTTTTCAACCATTTCATCATTCAAAATTAAATTAGATGACATTTAAGCTTTTTGTCCCCCTATAATTTTTTAATCTTTCATGTTTGGTCTCGATTCTTTTAATTGCAATGTTTTTAGGATACTTTTATTATTACTTTTTCAAAATTCATCTTTAATGGGTTTTTTCTTGTCAGATTTTAGGTCCTTTTTTTTTTTGCTACTCCTTTTATTTTGTAAGTTTTTTTATTATTAGTTTTTCAACTATTCCATCATTTAAAATTAAATTGGATGACATTTAAGTTTTTTTTATTGAACTTGGATATATGTTCTAACAAGTTGCGGGTTTTTTAGACTAGTTTATGTTTAGAAAGTTTGCCTAAGAATGCTTTGTTTTTTTTTCCTTTTTTAAAGTTGATGTTTTCCTTTTTTTTCTTTTCTTTTCTTTTTTGAAGTTTGACTCTCTCTTTTTCTGGTTTTTCTTCGGTTATGTTAGAATTGAGTTGTTTGATAAACCGGATAGCCTCGGGTGTGGTTCTTCCTATCTTTTTGTCATTATTTTTTTAGTCAATTTATTTATTATTGTTATGTTTTTTTGTATTATTTAAATTGCTACTTTAATCAATGATTTGAAACTTAAATTTTTTTTTTAACAAATCTTCCATTATAGTTGCATGTGTGAACATGTTCTTGGAAGAATAATTTTACTAGTATTTTTAAGGGTAGGGATCTCGTACTTCCATATGAATGAATTATATCATTCTACAAGGCCTAAATTGCACATAAGCCTCCTTCATTATTTATCAAAGTGCCACTAATCTCTGAATTAAAAATTACTTCT
>Ga0325414_1004742_pt1 | contig 14265 bp, 6 predicted proteins | sample PopdelMetagenome_8_FD_206183 | JGI IMG/M metagenome (GOLD analysis project Ga0325414, IMG submission 206183) | Populus deltoides microbial communities from Bellville, Georgia, United States - Leaf-PdKOR-R3 | ecosystem: Host-associated > Plants > Phyllosphere > Phylloplane/Leaf | place: USA...
TGTGTTGTTGTTAACTATAATTTATACAATAAACCTCCCTGTGGTTCGACCCCGGTCTTGCCGGGTTATTTATTACTTCGACACTCCTGCACTTGGGAGAAGACATCAATCTTTTGGTCGTGTCAGTTTGAATGTGATGGACCAAAAAATCTGTCGTTCCTAATGAAATAGGTAACAAAGCAACCTTGCCCACAACTGCCACTAAGTCATCGCCCTCCCAAGTCAAACTGGTGTTTGCCCCAAGATATTTTTAGAGTGAAACACGAACAAAAATCTAGAGTTATGATTCAAAAATCTTCATTTATACAATCATTAAATAATAGAAAAATAAAATTAAAAATTAAACAATTCCAACAACATTCATACAATTATTAAGAGCACAAAATATAAAAGATGAAAAAAAACACAAAAAAGAGAAGGAAAAGGAATAATATTACCTTAATGTCATTGTGAGTTTTCCCTAGCCTGAGAAAAGATTAAAAAAACAGAAGAAGAAAATTATGTTAAATAACAAGAGAAGAAGAGAGGGAAAAGATAGGAGAAGACATATCTGCGCGTGGAGGAGAAGAGAAGAGAATAGATGGGGGAGAGAAGGAGAGAGAGAGAAAAGAAAGAAAGATGAAGATTTAGGAGGAGGAGAGAAGAGGTTGTAAAGGAAGAGATAAGAAGAGAAATGTGCTTTTAATTTGGATCTTTTTTACCAATGGTGTTTATAACAACCAATTAAACATTAATATTTTTAATTTTTTTATTGGTGTATCCGTGTGTAAAGTCTAATTGAAAGTTTCAATTTAATCAAATATTTTCATAACACGCCAAGCATTAACAATGTCTTTACCACCAGAAAATTAAAAATTAATATTTTAATTTTTTTACCGGTGTTTTCATCTGTAACGTCTAATTGAAATTTTGAATTTAATTCAGAAACTCGCCAACCATCATTATTGGCATGATGAGTTGTCTATTATAAATATAGAAGTTGATTATGTAATCTGATCAATTATATAAGTCATATCAAATCTTGTATACATTGTAATTATATGAATCTGATTAATTATAGGAATCAAATCAAATCTTGTATAGTATTATTTTTGTTTCTTAGAATAAGATTGTTGCCTATTTTAAATTCTACCTATATATTTCCTCCAAGAAGGAGAAGAATAACATACAAAAAATTGAGTTTGTAGACACCATTGTTTTTCTACATGGTATTAGAGCAAGGGTCGTAGAACTGCCCAAAAACGAATTTCACCCTCACTTTTTCTCTCTCTTAAACTCATAGAAAATACATGGAAAATCCTAACTCTATTGTTTCTGTTTCACAAAATAACCAAACACCGCCCATTATTATCCACCAAGACATTTCTGCATTCCCTACCAGTATCATATTGGATGAGATTATCAGTAAATTAATTAGATAAATCTTTCTAATCAATTTCTTACCATAAATTGAATTTAATATTGAAAAGAAATTTTAATTCACTCGGCAGTAGCCTTTGGAGCAAAGTCTATAAAATTTCTTATAAGTAGCCGTTTAATAGCTTGAGCAATTTAATTTAGCGTATTCCTCCCTAATAAATTAAAGTCATAGTTACAACAATCAAGTTCACTCCTTTGCTTCTTATTCTAGTCCCTAACAACAACTACGGATTGAAAGAAACTAGAAAGCACATATATATCATCTTAAAACAATTCAATAAGCATGAACAGAAATCAGTAGCATAATTTTGAAATAAGGATAAATAAGTACTTGAATATGACAATACCAGAAATTCGTCTAAAACTAACAAAATAATTATGTCGGTAAATTGCGGTGATAATTATCGATGGATGCTAAAACAATTTTACTGATGGAATGACTGAGGGATTCAAACCGGGATCTCCGTACAGTGACATGACCAATTCACCATTAGAATTACTGATGGAAGCACCAACCAAAGTATTCTGTTGGTGATCCTATCACTAAAAGTTAATATATCACCACTTTGCCGACCCTCACCTCTCATATTTCTCCTTCTTCTTCCCCATCCCAACTCTCCCCTCCCAAACTACAAACAACCACTCCTCTTAAAAATATCCCCCTCTTCTCAACACAAGCCATCTTTCTTTAACTCTCATGGTCACAACATCCGTATTCTGATTTATTGGGGGTTTTATCATTTTTTGTAAGTAAATCTATCTTTTTTAATTTTAACATTTAAATGTCAATTTTTTTTTTTAGTATATGTATTTTGTTATTGTATGTACATGTTTTATTGTTATTTCTCAAACAAACTTATAGTATGAATGTATACTTTTGTACTTGTTATGGTTTGTTTTAGATTTTGTAAAACTATATATATTTGTAAATTATTGAAACTTTGTTGAATTACCGAATTAGATGTGTTGTGATGAAATAATTAAAAGCTTGTTTAACGGGTCCGTTTTAATTTTTATCAATGCTATTGTGGAGTTGTAATTTTTGTAAATTTATATGTATAAATTTGTATGGACATTGATAATTGATAATGAATATTTATGAGAAGTTTTAATTAGTTTGTTGGATAATCTTGAGGTAAACCAATATTTTTGCAAGTTTATTCACTTAATTTTATAGAGGTTAGAGATTCACCACAAGGATTGCGGAGGATGAATTATTGTAATAGGGTTCAGGGTTTTATTAATTTCGCAACATCTATTCCCAGAAATTTTACTAGAGGCGGTACTAAGTATCCATGCAAGAAGTGTAAAATTAAAAAGTATCTGCATCCAGATGTTGAAATGATGCATCTTCTACATAAAGGGTTCATGGAGGATCACCTGTGTTGGTATGCACACGGAGAACTATTTGTTTGTAATGAGAGCATGGTAGAAAGGGTGGTTGGGTCAACTTCTAGTGCTAGCAACGTGCATGTAGTTGCAAGAATATGGTTATGGATGCAATGATAATGAATCAAGGTAATGTCAGTTAATGTGCAATCGCAGAAGAACCTAATACTGAGGCAACAAGGTTTTTTGATCTGTTGAAAGATTCTGATAAACCATTATGGGATGGCTGCACAAACCATAATAAATTATCGGGCGTAGCAAATGTGTTCACCATCAAGTCAGATCACGAGTTGAGTGAGGCTGGTTATGATAAAATTATCAAATGGACGAGAAGCATTTTACGTGAAGGGAACAGGCTGAAAGAGAACTTCTATGCTGCACAGTCCATGATGAAACCCCTCTGTTTAGGATACCAGAAAATTAACATGTGCCCTAACTTCTGCATGATGAGTTGACCAAGTGCATGACTTGTGGGCATTCCCGTTACAAACCCAGAACTGGTAGGGGAAAACTCTCGTGGCATATAAAAAAACATAAATACTTCCTAATCACACCTAGATTGCATAGTTATTCATGTCACCAAGGACTGCTAAGCATATGACATGGCACCGATCACATGATGGGGTTGATGGAGTGATGGTGCATCCTTCTGACGGCAAAGCATGGAAACACTTTAACAATGTGCATCCTCACTTTGCAGCTGAATCAAGGAACGTGCATCTTGGGTTGTGTACAGACATATTCAACCCATTCAGGTCATTTACTGCTCCTTATTCTTGTCGACTAGTCATACTCACGATTTATAACTTGCCACCGGGATGTGTATGAGGCTGGAGTTCATGTTTTTTATCTACGGCCATACTCGGTCCGAGCAGTCCAACTTCTTTGTAACGTTGTAAAGTTTGCTTAACTCTTTGCGCAGTTTCATAATGTTCAATATCGTCACCTGAATCATAAATGCATGAATGTGATGGACCAAAAAATATGTGGTTCCTAATGGAATAGGTAACAAAAAAACCTTGTCCCCCACTACCATTAAGTCATCACCCCTCAAGTCAAACTGGTGTTTGCCCTGAGATATTATTACAATGAAGGATGAACAAAAATCTAGAGTTATGATTCAAAATTAACATTTATCTCGTACTATTTCGAACCTCATTTGAGAACGAGAATCAAAAACGTTCCACAACATGATGATGATGGTGAACTACCTTCCAGTGGGAACTTATCAATATTCTCCAATCCTAGACAGCCCACACCTAAAAATGCCGTAAGGGAAAGATATTTGTCTAAAATAGAGTTCAGACAATCACAGAATTATGTACTATTTAACTATGATGAGCTGAGACCTTTTATTCAGTAAGTATATGTACTACTTAAACTTTGTTAAAAATATACTATTTATATATTATAATATCATAAACTCATATAATTTTGAAAACCTTGTAGGCAACGTCGACAATATTTACCATCCAATAACTCACAGCTGACCGAATCTCAAATCTTTCGATTACAAGATCAATAATTTGCGACGTGGTTCAAAACACATGTAAGTACTATCACAAACTCATTATCTCTTGTAAATTTATTGTATGTCATTACAGAATTCTCGTTTACTGTTCATTATTATACATGATATACAAGGTTTTATCAAATAGGAAGGAGTGTTGCTATTTCATTGTCTTCACTAAGCTTGGGCCCTGAAAGGAAAGTTAAGTGCTACAACAAGTATTTTGTCAATGGATATGTGTTTCATACTAAAGAATACGGTCATGTAAGAAAGACATACAACAACGGTGTTTGTGTTAAGGGATCGACTTATAGTGAGTTTGAAGTTGACTACTATGGTAAATTAGAAGAGGTCGTCGAATCACAATATCATAGCGAGCAGAATAGAGTGTTTTTATTCAAATGCTATTGGTATGACACCACTAACAGAGGAATCAGAGTAGATCCTCACTATGGTCTAGTCGAAATCAACTCAAAAGCTAGACTCCGCAACGTAAACGATGTCTTTGTTTTCACAAAGCAATGTCAACAGGTTTATTACACATACACCCTTTCCTTTAGAAAGAATCGATCAAGAGTTGATTTATTATCTGTTTTAAAAACAAAACTCAGGGGTCGTGTAGAGGTTGTTCAAGATGAGAACAAAGACACAAGTGTGCGAAATGAAGTCTTTCAAGTTAGTGAGTTGGTTGAACCATATCGATTTTCTCCTTCGATTGACTTAGAAGAAAATTCAAATTTTTGGGTTTTCGATGATAGTCTTGTTGATGTTGATGCAGAGGAGTTGAATGTTGTTCTGAGCTCTAGCGGATAAGCAAATGTTGATGAAGATGATGATTATGATATCCACATTGAAGATTGTGATGGAGCTAATGACAATTCAATTGACAAAGAAGAAAAAGAATAAAATTCTAACTAACTATCAGAACACGAAAGTGTAAAGCATTTTTTATAATGTAATATTATAGATGATATTTTGTAACACAAAATATTTATTTTATAATTGTTCACTATGGTTATTGTTATGTGCGAGCATTTTGTAATTTAATTGTTTACAAGAGGATAAATAGGCAATACAAACATAATCACTCATGCAGAGTGCACAATCACCAACATTTCTACTGACGGATACAGTCTGTCGGTATTTTACCGAGAGTTGAAAAATATTTACTGCACATGCCACAATTAGCGATGTCTCTATAGACGGATACAGTCTGTCGGTATTTTACCAAGAGTTGCAAAATATTTACTACACATGTCATAATCACCGATGTCTCTACAGACGGATACAGTCCATTTGCATTCCTCAGCGGGTGGGACTGTTGAGTTCTATGGTGGTGCAGTTCACAATTATCAACGGACTCACCGACAGACTGTGCAAATTCTAAAGTGCAGGTATTAATGCATCTCTGACCGCGTGTATATATCGACGAATTGTGAAAATTCTAGAGGTTCATTTAAAAATTTTAATGCGTATTTAAATTTACTGATGGACATTTGAAAATTCACTGACGAAATAATTAAAAATAATATTAATTAAATAGTCTATCGGTGATGCCATCGGTAAAACTGCAGTATAAATCCCAGTGACAGCCCTTTCAGTTCATTTCTCTCCTCTTACATTTCATCTCCTCTTTTTTTGCTCTCATCTATTGTGAAAATTTAAGTTATTTTATTGTAATCTTGAACTTCTTGTAATCTTCAACAAATTAAAAGGTATGTATTTTCATTTAATATGCTTAATGATTTTATTTTTCTCATTTTTTCTTTGTTTTATTAATAATATGTTTTTGTTGTGTTTTTTTTTTTTTTGTATTGTACGCAGATAAAATCCTGAAATAAACACACAATTAAGGTAAGCATTTTTCATTCCTAAAGTCTATAGTTTTTTTTTTAATTTGTTCAATATATTTTATTGTTTGTATTGCCATAAAAATTGAATATATAGGATTAAATTTAATTATTTTATCTCAATTTTACTCTATTATTGCATGATATGTGTTTAATTATTTCCATTAATTTTAATTGTTATTGATGAATTTCTATAGATGTTAGTTGAATATATAAAATTAAATGTTATATTTTTCCTTTATTTTATTGTTAAATTTCTATAGATGTTAGGTTATATATAAGATTTTTCAATGGAGTCAATTGGTTTATGGCTACTGTCAATATTTGCAGGTTTGAAAGCTTTGGGTAGTCTCCAGTATATGGGAGGTGCTGCCAAATTTTTTTTAATAATCGAATTTAATTATGTAATTATTTGTATAAATTTGTGTAGATACGTAGAATCACTACACCATTATGTCGGTGTAAGGCATAAACTCCGTGGGTAAAATTATTACTAACAGTCTCACCGACGGCCTTAGTCTGTCGGTATTCTAATCGTTGGTAATTCCCCTTTCCGTCGCTAATTCTGTCGCAAATAAAAAAAACCACTCACCGACGGTCTTACAGACGGATATGCGCGGCAAAAAAAAAAAAGAATTTCCCTCGAGAACATTACCGACGGACTACACTCGTTTGAATTTTCAACAGTAAGTACCGATGGATAGTCCATCAGTAATAGTTATGGTAAACACCAACGGAAATATTCCATCGGTAATTATGGCATGGGTGGTAATTGTTTGGCAACTCTCTGTGAAATACCGATGGATAATGTTCGTCGGTAAAGCCATCAGTATGTATTTAAAATATATAAAAATAATAATTTATTAATAGTAAAAAGGCTTAATAAATAAATAAAATTGGATTAAACATTAAAAATATAAAAATAATGTTAAATAATATTCATCCAAATATTCATTACAAATTTAATGTGTTTAAAAAACAAAATTAAACTAGAATAGCGGCGGAGCTGGAGGAGGAGGAGGAGGAGGAGGAGGAGGAGAAGGCTGGTTGTTTTCGGGACCGTACGACCAAAAAGAAACTACACATGTATCATCACCCATCTTTGATCTCATCTCCATGACTATTTGATGGAGCTCATCATAATTCATCGAGAGTTGTTGATATTGTTGTTTCAAGGCCATGAACTTAGATTGGGTGCTCGATATTGATGGAGAGCTCCTAACGGTTGAGACACTACGGGCCGAATACAAGTTTTTGGCTGTAGTGTTGGAGAGTCCATAGACCTGATTTTTTTCGGGTACACCAGACGATCCCACCTCCATCCACAAATTTGGATCGAAATCTGGATGGGTCGAAAGATTGTCCCCATATCTCTCCCTCAACCAGCTATTATAGGTCTCCTGAATTTTTTTTTTAAAAAAAATCATCATATTCAATTCAAGAAAATAATAACTTACAAAATAAAATGAATGAATGAACATACCACGAAGTGCTGAGCACGGTTGTCCATGAACTGCTGCACCCTCTTTTGGCGGTTTAGACTCCGCACAAGCGTCTCTACAAACAACTCCATTGAACTCGGCTCACGTCCAAGAGACGCAGCCTGTAAGGAAAAAATATGTTGCAAGTTAAATATATTATAAGAAACGACAAATTAATTAACAATATATTTCATTAAAATTAATCTTACCATCCGCTTTGCATGTGCACTAAATGGGACGGATCTGCCAGTGTGCGTGGTCACCGAACCATAAATTTACCGGTTCCGGTTGTTGGCGCCGGACTGTGAGCATCGTGAGAACCGCTCTGAGGTCACGTGCTCAATATATGCTGTCCATATTTCCCCCGATATGAATGGCGGTTTGAATTCCCGCCAAACCGCCACCTCATTCCATCCTTCAAGACCGTTATCCCTCGCATGTCTTTTTGATTTTTTTAGGATGTCATACCAAAAATCAAGCAACTAAATTCCATAGTAACAAATTAGAATTTAGAACATAAAATTATAAAACAAAAATAAATATTATTTTCAATGTTACCTAGTTGCCGCATGATTCTTCCATACCCTCCTCACAACATTGTTGTTCGCCCTATCTCACTCAAATTTGTTCTGTGTATATAAATAATTCATATAAAATAAAAATAGTACAAGATATAAATTATAAAAATAATTTATTAAAAATAAGCTGGAAATTAAAAGTTAACACCGACCTGAAATCACTTAAACCATGCATCGATATTAGGTTTCCACTCAGGATGTTTGGAAACTTGGCTCCATTGAAACAATGGAATCTCCATCGACGATTTAAACGCTAATGTTATAACCCTTGCAGCCTCAATATTTGTGAACCTGAAATTAAATAAAATTAATAATATTAATTAGTTCATAAATTATGTTATAAGTTAAAAAAAAAACTAAAACCTAAACAAACTTACACTTAGAGGTCATCTTTCCATTGTGCCTGGTACTTGCGGGCGAATTGACGCCGCTGTGGAGGCACACCACCTCTGCGCTATGAAACCACACTAGAAGAGGCAGCATCACAAGTTGGTGCAGATTTCTCGCCGTGATTAGCACCTAAGGATACATCCTCCTTGCTGCTAGAAGAACTAGCTGCAACCGTCTGCTAACGATGTGTTGTAGATTTCATTATACGCATCTACACAAATATATATGAATAATTACACAATTAACTTCAATTATTTTAAAAAAATTCGGCAGCATCTCCCCTATACAGAAGGCTACCCATAGTTTTCAAACTTGCAAATCTTTACAATAACCACAAACCAATTGACTCCAGCAACATCATATATACAACCTAACATCTATAGAAATTCAATCATTTAAAAAAATTTGACAGCACCTCCCCTATATTAGAGACTACCTACAGTTTTCATACCTACAAATATTGCAAAATCAACTCTATACAACCTAACATATACAACCTAACATCTATAAAAATTCAACATCTATATATTTTCAAATAAAATCAATACAAATTCATAAATAACAATTAAAATTAATAAAAGTAATAAACAACATAACAAACAATAATATATTAAAATTAAGATAAACTAATTAAATTTAATTCTATATTTCAATTAACATTTAAAACATAAATTCAACAATAACAATTATAGCAATGCAAACAATAATATCCTAAATTAAGATAAACTAATTAAATTTAATTCTATATATTAATTAACATTTAAAACATAAATTAAACAATAACAATTATGGAAATACAAACAATAATATCATAAAATTAAATAATAAAATTAAAAAATTAAAAAACACTATACAAAACAACCTAAACACAAAACAAACAATACACAAAACTAAAAAACACTACATCAATTCAAAATAAATATAGGAATAAAAATTGCTTACCTAAATAGTGTGTTGATTTTAAGATTTTAAGTACAAACAATACACAAAACAAAGAACGCCAAAAACAATAATCATAATTAAAATAAAAAAAATACAAAGATAAAAAAAAAATACATACCTTTTAATATGTTTAAAACTACCACCAAAACAATAAAATGTCTTCCAAAAACTAAATAGAAATGGAGAGAAGAAGAGAAATGGAGATGAAGAGCCAAGAGAAAAAATGAACCAAATAGGGGGTGGGGGGTTTTTACATATCATTATTTCCGACGGTATTACCGACAGACATTTATTGTTGTCAGTGGCATTAAATTTCATCGGTAATACCGTCGGTAATTAATGGATATTCGCATAAAAAAAGTTTGAAAATCCCGCCAGACTTTTCGATCCGTCGAAAAATCCATCGGTAATTGTGTCGACCGACCACGCGTCTGACATGCGTGCGCTTCGGGATGTGCGTAAAGCGTTGGTGACTCCGTCGGTGAAGCCGTTGGTAAATTTTTTCAACTCTTTATGAAATACCGACAGGTTATAGTCCTTCAGTGTATTCGTCGGTGATTGTGGCACAATCCCGCAAATTTTTTTCAACTCTCTGTGAAAAACCAACAGGTTATAGTCCGTCGGTGAAACAGTCAATATTTTTTATTTTTTGTCTATCCCCTTCATAAAATCTTGAATTGCAAACTTACAACACACACATCATAATAACAAGAGCTGACAATTAAAGAAGAATAAATATTTCATATTAAAAAATATTAAATTATAAAAATAAGGCTTTACAACATGTTTAGTTAGTCAGAATTTTCATCTTCGTCCTCAATTGAATTGTTATCATCAGCTTCATTGCATTCTTCAATGTGGTTATCATCTTCTTTAACAAGGAGAAGGGGAAGAAGAAGGAGAAACAGAGAAAGAGAGTGTCGGCAGAGTGTGTATATAATGGCTTTTACCGATGGAATCACCAACGGACACGTTTCGTCGATGATTCCATCGGTGATTCCGCCGGTGAAAGTACCACGTCACTGTACGACTATATTGGTTTGAATCCTTCGGTCATTCCGTCGGTAAACTCGTCTTAAAATAATCCACGTCACCACACCATTGCAACTTTCCAAACAAACTATATAGGTCGTCAACGATACCGTCGGTATATACTGATAGACTTATTTTGTTAATATATACCGACAGTATCGCCGATGGCCTGATTCCATCGGTATATACCAACAGAGTTTGAGACAGAATTATTTCCATCGGTAAAAATTACTAACGAAAAAATTCTGTCGGTAATTCCATTGGTTTTCGCTGGTTTTCTGGTAGTGAATGAAATCAATAGCACATCGTGAGCATATGGTTGCAGCTAGTTCTTCTAGCAGCGAGGATGACTTCTCCTTAGGTGCCTATCAAGAAGAGGCACCTGCACCGACTCGCGATGTTGCCTCTTCCAGCGCGGTTTCACAGCGCAGAGGCAGTGTGCCTTCACAACGGAATCAATTCACCCGCAAGTATCAGGCACATTGGAAGGACGACCTTTCAATGTAAGTTTGTTTTGGTTTTAGTTTTTTTTAATTATAACACAATTTATGACTAACTAATTAATATTTCATTAATTTAATTTATTTTAAGGTTCGCAAACATTGAGGCCGCCCGAGTAATAACATCGGCGTTTAAATCGTCAATAGAGATTCCATTATTTCAATAGAGTCAGATTTCCAGACATCCTGATTGGAGACCTTATATCGAAGCATGGTTTTGAAGATTTCAGGTTGGTGTTAATTTCTAATTTCGAGCTTATTTTAATAAATTTTTATTTTTATTTTAAATAAATTATTTATACACAACACAAATTCAAGTGGGATAGCGTGCATGACAATGTTGCGAGGAGGGTGTGGGAAAATCACGCGGCAACTAGGTAACGTCGAAAATAATACAATATATATTTTTTAAAATTTATGTTTTAAAATCTAATTTGTCACTATGGAAGTAGGTTGCGTGATTTTTGGTATCAATCACAGAAAGGCTGGAATGACATGGCAGTTTGGCAGGATTTCAAACCGCTATACATCTCGGGGGATATATGGCCACAATATATTCAGCACATGATGTCTGAGTGGTTCACACAACGTTCACAGTCCGGTGCCAACAACCAGAGCCGGAAAATTCATGGTTCGGTGATCACGCACACCGGCGGCTCGATTCGGTTTGCTGCACATGCAAAACGGATGGCAAGATTAATTTAAATAAAATATATCGTTAATTAATTTGTTGTTACTTATAAATATATTTAACTTGCAATATTTTTTTCTTACAGGCTACGTCTCTTGGACGTGAGCCGAGCCCAATGGAGCTGTTTGTAGAGATGCACGTGCGGAGTGAAGACCACCACAAGGGGGTGCAACACTTCGTGGTACGTATCTTCGTTCCACCATTTTATTTTGTAAGTTATTATTTTCTTGAATTGAATATGATGATTTCTTTTTTAATTTTCAGGAGACCTATAATAGCCGGTTGAGGGAGAGATATGGGGACGATCCTTCGACCCATCTTGATTTCGATCTAGATTTGTGGATGGAGGTAAGATCATTTGGTGGACCCGATAAAAATTGGGTGTACGGGCTCTCCAACACTACAACTGAGAACTTGCGAGCGGCCCGTAGTGTCTCAACCGATGGGAGCTCCCAATCAGTATCGAGCACCCAATTTAAGGAGTTAGTGGTCTTACAACAACACATGACTCATCTCACCGAAAAATACAAGCGACTCTCGGCGGATTATGAACAACTCCGCCAAATGATCATGGACATGAGATATGGGAGATACATGTGCGCCCCTTTTTTTGGCCATTTGATCCCGGAAACAACCAGCCTCCTCCTCCTCCAGCTCCGCCATTGTTCTGGTTTAGTTTTTTTTGGAAACACATTAAATTTGTAATGAATATTTGGATGAATATTATTTAACTTTATTTTTATATTTTTGATGTTTCATACAATTTTATTTGCATAATTGGTTTTTTTACTATTAATTTATATAATTTTATATTATTTATTCTACATAATTTTTAATTTTTTTTAAATCACAACCGACGGATTTCTAGATGGACGTAGTCCGTTGGTATTTTACATATAGTTGAAAAATATTTACTGCATATGCCACTATCACCGATGGACATATTTCATCGGTGTTTTACCGAGTTTCAAAATATTTACTGCATATGCCACGCTCACCGACAGAACTATTCTGTCGGTGATTTACCACTGGAAATACAGAAAAAATTATTTCGTCGGTATATTTCCAGGGGGAATATTTTTTTACGCGCATTTTTCGTCTGTAAAACCATCGGTTTTTTATTTATTTTTTACCGCCAAAATTAGTGACAGAACTTGGAATTACCGAAAAACGCTATGTCGGCGACGTTTTCTATCGGGAAATTAATCGGTAAAGATTTTACCGACGAAGTGGTAATCTTACACCGACGGAATAGTTTCGTCAGTAAAACTGTTAAATGTTGAAGTGTGAAAGAATTACAATGATGATGTTATTTCTGACAACTTAATAATGGAGATGGTGTCTATTTCCCTTGAACCGAAAGCCAAACTTTAGTTCATAGATGCCAGAAAATTAACAAAAAAAAAGAGAGAAAAGAATGCTACAGAGAAGAAGAAGAGAGTTATTTCTGTCGTGATTTGCTTATTGTATTCCCTCCCTCAACTGCTATCTTTTGTTAGGATTCTTATCCTAATTAGAAGTCCTTAATATTACTTAATTCTTTTTCTTTATCTATCTATTAAGGTTGGTTAAATCCCTCAAAATTTATGTTGGAAACTGATTATGTTGTCGGCACAACTTTTTTGTAATTTACACTCTACTGCAGCTTAAACTTTTGTTTCTGACTTGGTTTGTTGCAATATCTGGTCATTCTAGCTATATTCTATCATTTAGAATGTTAGAGCCTTAATTTGCACATTTCTTACATTCTAAGGTCCATCATTTCTATGTCAGACTCCCAGCTATAGTGGGATTCTCGTCACCATTAGTTTCCTCATCAGATCAGAACACCAATCTTGTCCTTCAGCTTGTGCCCAAATTTATCTAACTTGACATCCTACATAAAAGTTGTATTCCTAAATGTGTAGATGATTTTAGGCTTTTGAATAGCATGATTTTGATATCTGAAACTTAAGATATGGCCATTTGAATCTATAGTGTGAAAGCAGAGAATCCTGCTACAGGTAGAATTTCAGCTCGATTTTGCAGGTTTGATTAGGGATCCAAATGAATTAGAATTTCTGTTCATGATACCATCCTGGAAAGCATGATATGTATATTTTAACTTTGATTCAACCAATATTCATATCCTGAAATTATAACTCGGTGAAAAATCTATCATAAAAAACAAGATCTGAAATATAAAATATAAAAATTCTTATTTTTTAATAATTAATTCATAAAAATCTCTTAGCATGTCAGACTCATAAAAAGTAAGTTGCAAATGCCAATAGTTTTCTTGAAATTATATATTTTCAGAATATTTGTTGAGCGGTCCCCCACTGGTGGTCCTTCGGATATAAAATTCACTTTGTGTCTTCTAAAGGCCTTTCCGCCGCCTTTGGCGAGGCATCAAAAACTCTGGTTGACATTTTGGTAGAGAGAGGTAATTAAGTAGTTTTCAATACCGAAAATGACTGAACTCCATTGACCATGTCGGACTC